>Ga0213868_10000043_pt1 | contig 97914 bp, 100 predicted proteins | sample PICome_9_FD_160087 | JGI IMG/M metagenome (GOLD analysis project Ga0213868, IMG submission 160087) | Coastal seawater microbial communities near Pivers Island, North Carolina, United States - PICO127 | ecosystem: Environmental > Aquatic > Marine > Coastal | place: USA: North Carolina... | reverse complement strand
CCATGTTGAGAAACAGTCATTACAAATTCACCATCAGCTGGATTATAAGTTGCTGCAGTTGGTGTAAATGAATCTACTCCACTTTTTAGAATACCAACTATTGTACTGAATCCTCCACTTACTATATTTCTATCAGAAACACTAGCATCTAATGATGAAGTATATTGAGAACCAGTTGTTATTTTTATATTATCTTTAGTGTTTACTACTTTTTCAAACTCACCTTTAGTTGGAACATAAACAAATTCCTGCTCAGATGATAATGGTAAACTATCTACAATGTTTATCACACCACTAGCTGAAGCATTATTCGGATTTACATAATAAAGTGTATCTGGTGTATCATCTAAAGGAGTAAATGTTATAGTACCAAATGTAATACCATTATTTATTAAACCAATACTTTCATATACATCATATGTAGTACCAGCAGTTGGTTTTGTTTTAATTAAGAATGGTTCATCAATTGTAGTATCCTCAAAACCTAAATCATTAATTGAGAATGTGTACATTTCATTTCTAACTAACGTTAGAGTTGGGTCTTTTTTAGAACCTAAGAATGAACCAGTATCTTCTCCACCTAATCTCCAACCTTCTCTACCATCAAAGTATTTTAATTGGTCATCATTAATATAGAATGCAGTTGAATCATTTGGTAAAGTAATAACTTCGAAATAAGATGAAGAATTAGCTGAACCAGATATCTCTTTACTTCCACTAATACCATACTCAACAATATCAATTACAGTTCTAAATGATTCTGAAATCTCTGATGCAATTGTGTTAGATGCTGATATAGAAGATGAGTATTGTGCATTATTAGTAAATTTAATATTACTATTTACATTTGATACAGCAACTATATCGTTTGGAAGTTTAGTTCCAATAGTTGTTGTTATTAAATTATCACCATAAGAATCTTTAGGAATACCAACTTGTGATATTGGTAATCCATTTGAAGCAGAACCTATTGTTTTATCAGTATTTATAGAACTACCACTTTCAATAATTTTTGTTACTATTTCAAATGATGATGAAATAGATTGAACATCAGCTGAACTCGCTGATATTGATGATGTTATTAATGTTGTGTTACTAACTAATTTTGGCTCATCTAATGTCCATTTAAAGTTTGGTGTATTACCAGCTATCGCAGATAATAATGATTCCTCACCTTGCTTTATAATATCTTCAACTATTCCGAAAGAAGAACTTACTTTAACTCTTTCCGTTTCACTACCAGAAATAGAAGATGATACATATTGTAATACATCACCAACTCTTACTCTAGCATATGTGTTATTAATTACTTCAGGTGATTCTACTATCTCATTAACAACTACCTTATCAATAAATGATTTAGCGTAAGAAATACCATCAACTGTTTCATTTAGTTGGTCTCCATTTACTTTCGAAGGAACCTCATTATAATATAAACCAGCTCTAACTGATTTTTGGTTACCACCATAATATAAATCAGTTGCAACTGCATCTACAATATATCCAGTATCCCTTTTACATTTATCTCTTAGATAAACTAAATTAGGGAACTGAGTATCAATGAAGTTTACAGTTTCTTCTTGAATTAAACTTCTATTTTCAACGATTAAATCATATGTAGATTGGATGATAGCTGATGCCGTTACAAATGTATCTTTTACAACTAACTTTTTAGATAAATCCCTTGCCCATTCTATACCATCCAATGTTGGTAATAATTGTGTTGTTGTAGCTGTTGAAGGGTATAGGTAATAGAACTCACCAGCAATTCTACTTCGTTCATTACCACCATATCTTAAATCGGTTGCTACTGCATTAATAACATGCCCAACATCTCTTTTACATTTTACTTCATCATATTCAAATCCTCTCCAAGAAGATGATACATATGAAATAACTTCGTTTTGTATAAATGATTTATTATTTACTAATAAGTCATATCCATTTTCTACATTTACTGATGGTTCTACATAAGTTATATCACCTACTAAATTTTCTGCAAGTCCTCCAGCATATCTAATAGCATCTAAAGTTTCTTGCTTTTGTGAAGCTGTTGCTTCTGAGGGATATAAGTAGTAGAAGTTACCATTTAAAACTGATTCTTCATTACCACCATATAATAAATCATGTGCTGCTCCATTTACAATAAATCCAATATCTCTTTTACAAGTTTCTTCATTGTAATCAGATTCACTCCAAGAAGATGATAAGTAAGCAATTGTTTCATTTTGTATAAATGATAAGTTACCAATTAAAGTATCATACCCATTTTGATAATCAATCGATGGATTTTCAAATGAAGAGCTTTGAACAATAGTAGGTGCATAATCTGAACCTAATTCTAATATTCTGAAAACAGTTGCGAATGAAGAAGATACTTTGTTAGCAACTTCTGCACTTGATGAAATATCAGTATTATATTGAGGTGTTTCGGTTACCTTTATATTTGCAGCATTTGATGATGTAAGTGCTGGTAATGGATAATCTTCATTATTTAATCCATATTCTACTATTTGAAGTACTGTATTAAAGTTTCTATTTATTGTATCTACTTCAATTTGTGATGTTGCATCTGAACCAGTGTATGGATTAGAATTTCCAACTTTTACCAACCCTTCAATATTATCTACTAAAGTATAACTAGCAGTTGCTCTTGCACCTAACTCCAATACTCTTTTAACTTTATCAAATCTATCATCTATAATTGCTAACTCAGTAGAAGTTGCTGATGTTGAACCTGTTGTTTGTGTTCCATTTGATACATTCCAAACCGAACCAGTATTATATCCTCTTGTTGCTGATTTAGCTAATAAAGATGGGATATTACTTATACCACTTGATACGATATTTGAAACTAATCTATATTCTGATTTTGCTTGTTCTGCAACTTTATCAGATGATTTGTTACTACTAAATTGCTGCAAAGCATCTGTTACTTTAACACCAGCATTTGTATTTGGTACGAATTCAGGTATCGATGTTAAACCATCTTCGATAGTATCAATAATAATTGTATAGTTATCTCTTACAATATTAAATGCTTCAGTATTACCACCACTACCAGTAATAAATCTAGAACCACTAGCATACATACCAAAATCACCAAACGATGTGTTTGAGTTTAGAAGTACTGCCTGTCCACCTTGTAATACCTTTACCGAATATGCTGAGAAGTTTGTAAAGAACGATACTAACTGAATAAATCCTCTACCAACAACTTGACAACCAACTCCATTGGGTGCAATCTGAGTGTATGCATCCAATACCATTGAAGCAAGAGGTGAATCAGGATGAATTATATTTCCATCTACGTTCAATCCACCACCACCAGCAGGAATTGCTTCGTATGCTTCTAAGAATGAGTTCTCCTGATTCGAAATCATCGAACAGTTCTGAACATAAGGAGATGTTGTAATAAATGAGTTTGGTGCAAATGCAATTGCGAAACCACTTCGAGAGTTATCTACTGATGGAAATACTCTCAATCCAGCAAATGTCATCTCTGATAGGTAACAACCACTATTTACCCAAAATAAATCTTCGTTTTCGTTTTTAGCTACAATCTTAGTTACCCTTAAACCAGCTCCCCATACAGTTGTATTCTTTGGAAGTTCGATTGGGTTTTGTTCTAAATAAGTACCAGCAGCTACTTCAATTCGGAAACCAGTAAATAAAGAACCAGTTGGTAAACCAAATCTACCATCATCTCCAGCAGTTGCTAATTCAGCAGCTTTCTTTACAGTTCTTAATGGAAATTGTGGTGTTCTACCATCATTGTTATCATCACCAGAAGTTGAGGATACATAAAGAGTAGCATCCATTGCTCCGAAATCTTCAGGTTTGATTCCACCGAATTTTAAAGAATCTAATGATTCTAATGAAACGGATGATGTTAAATCTAATGCTTGGTCACCAACTACATTAAGTGCACCATCAATGGTAAGAGAACCAGTAAGTTCAACTGAACCAGTTATAGTAGATTTTTCATCTGGGTCTGAACCTAAATTAAAACTTTGTGATACAAGCAAAGAACCAGATATAGATACACCCTGTGCAAAGGAAGTATCTTTAATAAAATCCTGTATCTCTTCGACTTGTTTTCTGGATATTAATCTTGCCATTTGCTTATTCTATTTCTACTATTTTACCTTTAATTGTAAATGCGTCTGTTGGTACTTCCAATGGTACTCTTGTGATATCTTCATTAAATATCATTCTAATTTCTTTCGAACCACTAGCGTATTGACCTGATAATAATTCAGTTCCCTCACCATCATATAACTTTACATCATATTTAGTTCTATCTTGTTTTACTCCATAAAGAAATACATCTAAATAATCATATGCATTATCTACTTGTAAATCTTCATATGCAAATCTATATCCTTCTATATCTACTCTATCTAATAAATCACCATCATTATTACCATCTTTAGAACCTAAAAATAAAGTAAATAATTTTTGAGTAGCAGAATCCAAAGATGAGGATGTTGGAGTAAATTCATTGATAAATGTATCTTTGATTACTTCCAATACAAAAGTTTTGAAAGATTCTCTATCTCTCTTTTTTACTGTATTTCCTGCGTATATTTTTGGAACTTTTCTACTCATTAGTTAACTCTTTCAATATCACCTTTTATAAATATCCTATCATCAGTAGAGAAAGACCACGGGTCTCCATTTCTATCTTCCAATGGGAAGTTTTCTTTTTTCATTTTTACATAGAAATCATTTCCAACTTGTTCGTAAACATAATCTTGACTTCTAACGAATAGTTCACCTTGAGAATCATCTGTTAATAAATACATAAAAACATCAAATCTTGCATGCGGTTTTCTTTTATCTTTAAGTCTTGAATCTAATGTTTTAATTCTCATATTCTCAACTTTAAATACCCAATATAATGGATGAAAGAATTCATACCTATCACCATTTGGTTTATCAGATGGAACACCTTGAAATGTATTTGGTGCGTTCACCTCTTTCATTATGTTTTTTAAAGTAAAGATGTTCATAATTCAATAAATTTACCAGTTACTGATACTTCATCCTCAGTATCTAAAATATATGTTAATCCACCACCACTTTCGAATGCTTGTGTATTATCTAATTTAAAAAGAATTAAATTTGTAGTTCCATTAAATGTGTACGTGTATGCACTTGGTGTTATTAATACCCCATTTATATAAACTCTAAACCAACCCTTTGTATCAAATGTACCTCTAAGCTCTTGTGGTAATATAGGTAATTCTGCATTTGTTAAGTAAAAATAAGAATACTTATTTGTTACCCCATCGGCTGTTTCATCTGCGTATAAACTCTTATTTATAACTGCATCCTTTGAACCTCTAATTGCCACAAAATCTATAACGTTTTGATACTCATTATAAATATTAGGATTTGAGAATCTCATACCTGTTAAATCAGTTTCAATACCCCATACAACTTTTTTTGGAGTAAATGATTTTTTAACAGTTGGTTTCTCATCATATGTTTCAGGAAGTAGGTAAGCGTTCACTACCATAGTGAAAGAAGTTCTAATGATTCTTTCCGAACCTTCTCCTACTTCTTGTTGGTTATCAAATGAATCTATACGAGTTCTAAATTTGTATCCATTTTCATTTCCCCAATATCTATCAGTTGCATATTGAAATGCCTCAACTATTGTATTCATATGTTCGGTAAATGATGTCCAAATCATTACCTCATAAGTTACAGTTACATAATCAGGTACCGAAACTTCATATTGTTCAAATGCTTTTTGTGCATTTGGTTGTAAAGAGAACCTTTCGTATCTATTTTGTTTAGAGTATTTTCTATAAGCTGGTAAAGTATTTACATCTTTAAATTGTGCTAAGTTTGTATCTCTTTCAATAGAATTTCTTTTGAACATTACTAAAGGAATTTGAATCTTACCTCTTTGGTCTCTCAAATATCCCTTTGCTCTAGCGTTATTCCATCTTTCGGCATTACCATATAATAGAGGAACTTTAATTTGATTACCATGTTCTTCAACATCAGGTATCACAGTATCCACCATATACTCAGCAATAGTAGTATCTACATCTAAAAGTTTAACACCTTTAGTGTACTCCTTATCTATACCTCTTTGTAATGCTCTATTTGTTTCTTTCTTATTCATTATATAACTCTCATTTCAGTTTGAATAGAACTTCTTCTAGTCATAAATGTTGATGCAATGATTGAGAATTTCTCCCCACTCTGTCCACCAATTAATTGGTCCTCTCTTACATTATCAATTTCAAAGTATGCATCATTATGTTTAATGATATCACCAATCTCTGGGTAGAATCCTTTTCCTTTTAGGGTAACTCTATTAAATCTAAATTCTACGTTTTGTCCACTATCTGCTCCAAAACCTTCATATGAAACCGAAGAATCATCTCTTTCAATTACAGCAGTACATTCAGTACCTTGATAATAAGATTTGTTTAGGGATTCACCATAAAGGTTTGTTGAGATATCTTCAATAGAAAGCTTGAATAGAACTACTGTTGTTTCAATAACAGCATCTACTAATTCCTTTGAAATAGATTCAAAGAATCTTATGTCTCTATCTAATGCAAATCTTGGCATTTTATCCGGTGTATATCGTTAGTGGAACTTTTCGTAACATTTCTTGCTGATAATTAGATTCGTTATTTCTAATTTCAAACTGATTTTTTCTACTTAACTCTTCTAAATTTTCTCTGAGTTGTTCAATCAAAGCATCTTTTTCAGTTTGAGCCTCAGCTCTTAATGCTGCTCCATCCAACGATATTTCGGAACCAGGAATAGGTACTGAACTATATTTTTCTCTGATTGCTCCTAATAGTTCTTTAGCAAGAGCAAGTGTATATTTTCTAATCCACTGTTTACCCACATCATTTATTCTACTATATGGGATAAAATCATAACCAACATTTGAGTAATCTGAAACTACATCAGTAGTTACATTTGTTGAGTTTTGAATAAATTCGTTTCTCACAAAATATTCAAACCACAACTTACCAGTAGTTGTTGGAATTGGGAAAATTTGTAATTTATTATTTACGATATTAAATGAGTGTGCCGATTTTCTAAAAGTATCGTTAAATTCGATTGCTTGAATTCTTAATATATCCTCAAAAATTGGCATCAATACAAATTGTGCTGCTGGTGAAAATGAACCAAATCCAAATTCATCAATTAAATTTAGAGTACCTTGTCCACTTACCGAATAAGGGTCAAAGAATCTATTTACCGCTGGAGTTGCTTCGTGAAATACTTTTACTACATCAATTCTATTAGAACTCTCACTTACATTTGCCCATAAAGTATCTAAATCATAATTTTGTTGACCAGCAACTAAATCAATAGAACCCTTTTGAACATCAGTATTACCACCTACACCAGCTAAAGTGCCATAGGCATCAGAAATTGCTACCAAATCAGGTAGATTTGAACCTTGAACTAATTTTCCACTATAATTTGAACCTGTTGGGTTTCCTTTTAGTGTATCTAAGTTATTTCTAATGTTAAACTGATTTACTTGTGAAGCATATTCTGAAGTAGCTTCTTCAAAACAAGCAAATAAACTTTCATCAACCAATTCTACATTTTGAACGGGGTATCCTAATCGCTTTGCACACCAATTAGCCACTTTTGGGGCATCTACTACGAATAATGCATCCGAATCAAAAGTTCCAAATGGAGTATCCCCTACTGAGAATGATGATGAACCAGGGTATATGTATTCTACTGCCATAAATTATTCCTCTCTTTAGTATCGTATCTATAAATATAAAGAAATATAAGAATAGTGTTTTTAGAAAGGACATAAAAAAAGAGGGAACTTTCATTCCCTCTTAATTTATTTAATCTGAACTACGTTCCGATTAGATAGACTGTAAGTCTTTGATAAAGATTTTACCATAGTACTCAGGTCTAACCATCTTCTTAGCGTATCTCGTCATAACTCCTCTTCTTGGAGTGAAGTTATTCGGGTCATACACTAATGGAGTCATAATTAATGGTACATAAGGTGCGTAAACTGCCCCAGTTTCTAGGAAGTTTGAACCTCTAAATCCTAACAAGATTTCGTTTGAAGTCATGTAAGGGTTTTTGTACACAGTATATCTGTTAGAAAGTGAACCGATATTCGTTACACCAGCAGCGAAAGATGAAGCATCTTTATCAGCTGATACAGAGAATGCAGGAATTGATTCTAAGATAGTACATACATCAGGAGAAGCTACTACAAAGTTAGCACCACCTCTTAATGTTAATTGGTGAATCTTATTAGATACTTTGTTTAATTTAGTACCTAAAGTTTGGAACCAAGTGTTCTTTTGGTAAGCAAGAGCTGAATTTCCAGCAGACCAAGATGAACCATCAAATTCCTCACCGATTGTAGCTGACCAGTACTCAGTAGTCAATGCGTTAGACTTTAACATATCTAAGATTTCTAAGTCAATCTCTAATGAGATGTAATCAGATAACATAGAAGTTAATTCAGCTTCAGCATCGATTGAGTGGTAAGCGTTTAAATCCTGCGCTAATTCAGGAGTCCATACAGCCTTTAGTTTTCTAGTCTTAGCAACAATTGCTTCAGACTTTAATTCTAAATCAACTTCTGGAATATCCAAGTTAGTTGCAGAACCATCAGTATCTTCAAAATCACCTCTGTTATAATCAAGTGGTAATAATGAGTGAGCTACATTAATAACAGCAGAAGCTCTAGCAGCTGTTGTGTTAACAAATAATACAACATTAGCACCATCCATTTTAGCGAATTGTCCTAAAGTATCACCTGTTACAGCAGCACCTGTTACGATGATAGATGATAATGCATCTTCATCAAGAGTATCAGCGATATCACTTTTAGCGATTGTAATTTTCTGGATATCACCAGCTTCGATAGAAGCAGATAATGCACCATCATATCCTACATCAGCGTGTGAAGCAGAAGCGAATGGAGAATCTCCAGAAGCAACAGCTACAGTAGCTTCGTTTACAGAGTATCCGAATGCACCAGCACCGTATAAACCATTAGCTGCAGAATCGGTTTGACCAAATCCAGCTCCAATTGAAGCTCCACCTGCACCACCGAAAAGTGATGAAGCTGCTGCACCAGCAGTTCTACCTGCAGTAGTAGTACCATATTTAAAATCTAGATAGAATACAAGACCTGAAGGTAAGTTCATAGGTTGTACACTAACGAATTCTTTAGAAGCAATCTCACCAAAGATTCTTCTTACTAAAGGTAGAGCAACACCGCTCCACTCTTCACTATTTGCAGCAGTTCCAGTAGAACTTGCCTCATCAAGCAATTGTTTTGCTTGGTTTTCTAAAAGAACAGACATTGCGCCTTGCTCTTTCTCATTTAAACCTTCAAGAAGTCCAGTAGATTCCCATTTTCCTTTAAGTTGTCTTGTTTCAGCCAACATTACAGATTGTGGGTTCTTTCCTTCCATTAGTTTAGATAAATCAAAATTTGCCATTTTATTTTCCTTTTTAATGTTAAGTTAATTATTTGATATTAGCCAATTGTTTAAATCTCTCAGCTAATGCATTTGTGTTTTCAGAAATAATTTCTTTTGCAGGTGCAGTTGAAGCAACTGGTTTAGAAGCACCTTCCGATACTACTTTCTTAGTTCTCTTCTCAGTTCCTGTAAAATTCATTGATTCTGCCAACGTAGCGTAAACTAATTTTACTTCTCTAACAGATGATGTTCTGTCTAAGTTTTCTACAACTTTAGATTTTTGCTCATTATTTAAGTTATAAGCTCTGAACAATCTATTAGCGTATAATAATTTTGCGTTAAGAAGGTTTACTTCGTTGATAGTAGATTGTAAAGATTTAACAGTATTGTAAGCTTCTTCTAACTCAGTTTGTAGTTTAACTACTTCTTCGTTAGCTTCTTCTTCAGCTACTACTTCTTCTTCCATTTCTTCTTCTTCTCCGTATCCCATCTCTCTAAGGATTTCATCCAAGTCGATATCATCATCCTCATCTTCATCTTCTTCTTCAGCTTCTTCAGCTTCTTCTTCAGATTCTTCTTCAGATTCTTCATCTTCGTGAACTTCATCTTCATGTTCTTCTTCAGATACTTCTTCTTCAGAGTCCATTTCCAATTCTTCAATTTCTTCTTCTTCGGAAACTTCTTCTTCATCTTCCATATCCATTTCTAATTCTTTGATGATAGCTTCTAAATCTAATTCATCTTCTTCAGATTCTTCTGATTCTTCTACTTCTTCTTCAGATTCCATCTCTTCGATTTCCTCTTCTTCTTTGTAGCCTTCCTCAACTTCTTCTTCTTCAGATTCCATAGTTTCTTCAACTTCTTCTTCTTCAGATTCTTCCATTTCTTCTTCTTCAGTTTCAGAAATTTCTTCAATTTCTTCTTCTTCAGATTCAGATACAGCTTCCTCTTCCAACTCATCACCTACCTCTGCAGTTTCTTCTTCAGATTCAGGTCCAAGTTCGGTGTGTGCGTCAGATGCAACATCAGATGGTTCAACTGGAGATTCTTCATCACCTTTACCAATATCACTAGAATCTAACTCTTCTTCCATTTCTTCCTCTTCACCTTCCATTTCAGCTTGTAGCTTCTTTGATAGGATAGATTGTAGTCTTGGAGTAAAAGCTTCTTCTAATGCGATTTTAGCGTTAGCGATAGCAGTTTCTCTTACAGCTTTAGCATCCGCAATTGCTTCTTTTAACAATTTTGAATTTGCCATTTTACTTTGTAATTTTTGTTTTTCTGAAGTTATTCGAGAAACCTCAATATAGAATAGTGTAAAATTGGTTGTTCGGTAACTAAACATTAAAAGTTAGTATTCATTAACCAAAGGAACACACATAGACGTGTGTTATTGTGAATAAATATATAAAAATTTATAAAAACATAAAAAACTAAAGAAAATTATAAGTTTTTTATAGATTTTGTGTATAAGGTTATTTTTTAATCTTACCTTTTTTGATATCTCTTTGCAGTTCTGCACCAGCTCCTAACAAATCATTTATTGATTGGTCGATTGGTACATTACGGTATTTAGAAAGTTTTCTAACTGCCATCATTACGATTCGTTTCTCTTCAGTAGAGTATCCTTCGTTAATTGATTCGTTAAACATTTTAATTATTTTCTTTTGAACAGGATTGTTTGGTTTACCAGCAAGAGCAGAAACTAATTCCATTCTTTGAGGTAATCCACCCTTTTCAACATATTTAAGAAGTTTAGTAAAATTCAATGCGTACTTAGAAACAAAATCCTCAACTGCTTCAGGTCTAGTACCTGTGAAGTATGCAATCTTTTTGATTTGTGGTTCAATACCTTCGTTTACTGATTCTTCAATATATCCTTTTTTCAAAAGTGCATTTCTGAAAGTTTCTAAATCCTTTTTGTTTTTGAAGATTTGGATTCCAAAGAAATCACTACCATCTTTGTGTTTTTGTTTTCCATCGTGGTAAGAGATTGTGTATTTAGCTTTACCAATACCATCTTGCTGTCTGAATCTTTTCTTACCTTCTTCAAAGGTTACTTTCTCACCATTAACTTCAACTTCACCATCAGAGTGTAGTTTTTCCATATCATCTTTAGATAGTTCAATTTCAGAGATAGCTCTTTCTCTCATTATCTCTCTTACGATTTTTCTAAGTTGTTCTTTCATCTTTGGTAATCCTTTATGTTTTGTTGATGCGAAATCTTCAATCTCCTTTTCACTCATTCTATCCGCAATATCTTTTATTTCATCTGAAACCTCTGAAGCAGGTACTTCGCCTCTTTTGAATGCTAATGCCAATCCGAATAGTTTTTGTTGTTGTTGAGATTGTGCAGGCATCTTATTACATTAAGTTTTTTAAACTATGATTCTTAAATCCATTAGAAACTTTACCTTCAAATATAGATTGTAGTTTAGCAGCCAATTTCTTACTACCATTCATTTTCAAATCATATGCAATAGCATCTAATGATTCAATCCCATCCCAACCAGATTCTCCAGTTGCAGAATGTGCTATATCATCAGTACCTTCTGCTGAATCGTAGAACGTAGAGCCATATACACTAGTCTTTCTCCACTCATCATATTCATCTGAGAATATATCTTTTGGTTTCTTTGGGTCTTGATTAGGGTCTTTAGCAAAATCAGGATTATCTTCTAATACTGAGATTAGTTTTCTTGCTTCAGAATGAAAGTTTGCATCAGTTAGAGCTTCAACAGCTGCCTTACTCATTCTACTTTCGTATTCTTCTTTACCTAATTTTTGTGGAGTAATTCCTAACTTCTTTGCTTTATCACTAACAACTTTATTTACTTTAGGGTTACCAGCTCTTTCTTTAGTTGAATCTTTAGTAGGTTCTGATTTTGGTTCCTCTTTAGCTTCTCCACCTTTTAACTTTTGTGCTAATTCCTTAGCGTAAGCCATAGCATCTTCTTTGGTATCAAATGATTTACCATTTGTTTCATCCGTTTCACCATCTTCCATATCTGGTAGATTATATCCACTTACATAAAATGGTTCATCACCACCATAAGCAGCACCAGTAGATATCATAATTGCGTTTTCATCCTTATCCATATAAGAGATTACACCAGGTATTGCACCAATATCTGCCCAATCATATCCAACTGTACCTAATTCTTTTTCAAACTCAGCTTCTACTTCTTTTGGGAGTTCGATATTATCCTCATCAGAATCATCTATTTCATAATCATCGTTATCAGGTGCATCATATCCGGCATCTTTAGAGAACATATTAGGTTTATCACCTTTAGGTTCTTCCTCTTCAGAATCTTCTTTATCTTTTATTTTAGAATGAGTACCAGCCTTTACAGCAGCATCTCTACTATCTTTTGATTTAAATACAGAAGTTTCACCACTCTTTTTAGATGTAGCGGTAAATGTTTCTTCTTCTTTTAATAAGTCGGTTAGTTTAATCATAGTATTTATTTTTTATCGCCTAAACGTTGTTTCATAGTATCTTCATCTAACTCAGCTATTTCGTAATATCTTCCTAAGATATTTCCCATATCCTCATATAGTGCATGTAACCTTTCATCTAACGCCTTAGCTTCAGTTGCAACCTTATCAAATGCTTTATCCATTTTTTCCAACTCACTCATATTTCTTTTGATGGTTACTTTATCGAACCAATCATCGTTTTCTGAAAGAGTTAATGTTTTTGCTGCTTCAACAATACCACCTAAAGTTTCTGCTACCTCAACGATATCAGATTGTCTTTTCATTTGTTCTTGAAATGCTTTATAAGTTGAAATAATTTCTAAGAAGTGTTTTTTAACTTCAGTTGATAATTTTTTCTCTACTTCTAATGATTCAGATAATGAAAATTTACCATCTACGATTTTTACTTCGTTAATGTTAGTTTTTCTGATATCATTATATGCTTTGTTTACTTTATTACCTGTTTTGTTCTCAACCTTCAAAGTAAATTTGTTGTTGTGAACGTAATCATATATGTCAAAATTCTTTTTACTCATTATCCTATTTCCGTTATAATTTCTCTCATTAAATCTTGTGCTTTACAAAAATCACCACAAACATCAGTACCAATATTCTTAATTACTGATTCGTTCATTGGAGTCATAAATGCACCATGTGTAGATGGGTTGGATACAAAGTCCCAACCGATTAGTTCAAAATCTTCACCAACTAAAAGTTTGTTATCTTTCATTGGTTGAGTAGAACCCATACCTCTTGATGAGATACCTAAAAGGATTCCAGCTCTTAATAATTCTTTTAATATATTTCCAGAAGGAGTAGGTAAGATTTCAACTGTACCTACAACATCGTTACCTTCCCAATGTACCTCTTTAATATTATGTGATACATTCTTTAAGTTGATAACTGAAGAGTCTGGATGGTCTAATTCACCTAATGCTCTTCTTTCTTTAATTAGAGTTTGATATTTGTTTATCTCTCTTTCTAATACTCCTCTTGGATACACTCTACCATTTTGGTTTTCTGCACCTGAACGTTGAAGGATACCTTTAACCAAAGTTCTACCAGATGAATCTTCATTCACTCTTCCTTCAAATAAGTTTGTTTCTATTAATAGGTTCTTCATATCGGTTATCCTTATTTATATTGATTTTAATAACTGAATAAATTCGTTTTTCACACCAGATGATAATCTTTTTTGAAATCCTTCTTTTACTAATAAAGTAACTACGTCTTTCATTTCTGATTTTTCTAATGTAATTTCATTTTTTGATAATACTGGTCTTTCTAAAAATGTATTTATTTCAAATGTTAATTCTTCAGAAAGTTTAACTCCCTCATAAATTGATTTAAGATATTTGATAAAATCTTTATCACTTCTCATATCTTTAAAACTCTTATCTGCAAATACATTCTTTACGAAATCTCTAACATCTTTTGAATCTTGTCTGATTTGGTCTATTAAACCAAAGATACCTTCATTTACTGATTCCATTAAACCAATTGCAGTAGTACCAACAATTCTTTCAGCTCCATCGGCATATTTCTTATTTAAGATTGCTACCTTAGCACCATCTATATCGATTACATACATTGGTAACATACTTGTACTAAAATGATATTTTTTGATATTTGCTTTCTTTAATTCTTTACCTATATCCATAAAAGATTTAGCACCTTTTACTAGGTCAGCAAGTTTATCTAATGTCTTATCATATTTACCTTCTGAGATATTAGTTGAACAACCTCCTTCAGTTACTCCACCACACCCACAACCACAATCATGTGATTCTTCTACTTTTTCACCAGCTCTTAAAGCTGCTAAATCAGATGCTTCAATCTCACCATCACCATCGATATCTAACTTCTTTTGTTTATCAGTTAGTTCTTCATTCTTTTCACCTTTACCATCCCAAGCAGCATCAATCTTATTAAAGAATGCTTTCTTTTCTTCATCACTCATTGATGGAATAGATTTTCCTGCTTTTTCTAAAGCTTTTTTGAAAAATGTTTGATACTCAGTTTCTTCTGCCATAATAGTTCTGAGTGTATCTTTGATAGTTTCTTTGGTAATATTCATATTAGTCCCCAATTATAATTTAGTTATAGAAGAAACAATATTGTTCAATCTCTCTCTAATTTTGAACAAATTCTTTTGTGTTCTTTTCCAGTATTGATTAGAATTTAAATCACTTTCTTTTTTAATTCTACCATACCATCTAAGGAATGTTTCAATTTCAGAAAGTTGTTTGTTAATAGTTGAAATTCCTCTACCAATTTTTTGTTTTGGAGTGGATTCATCTTTTTTTAATTCTAGCCAACGATTTTCATTAACTTTTTTATAACCAGTTGATTTAGTAAGATGTTTTACATATTCATTATCATGCTCTTCATCTTCATCAGTTCCATCAGTATCTTTAAAAGCATATGGAGTATTGTATCCAGCTACATCACCAGTGGTGGTAGCTTCATCAATATCCATTTCTTCATTTTGGATTTCTTCAATTAAATCCTCAATAAGCTTTTTTAAGTTACTCATTTATTTTTTACTCTTTAATTCTTTAATTAATTCGTAAGACATCATTAGTGATGAAACGTGATTATCAGATACTACTTTTCCAATTTTAGTTTTAGCTAAAACCGAAACAGTTTCTGCCAACTTAATTTTAGTTACTTTATCTTTTATACCTTTAGATAATGTTTTTAGTTCAGAAACGATTGATGGTATTTCTTTTTCAACATAAGATTTAAAACCAGTAGTATTAGATAGGTTGTTGATGTATTCTCTTAATAGGTTTTTCTGGTTTTCATCTAAGTTAGAATACTTTTTATTAAAAGTTTCTACTAAAATTTTATAAGTAAGTAATCTTAAATCTTTATCTTGTTTTTTATAAGATTCTACAATCTGATTGGTATTACCTGTTTTAGATGATAATTTAGATGGTTTAGATGTAATAGATTCAATGAGGGTAATTTTTGAATTGAATACATCTTTAATATCATAATTATCCATCTTTTTAGATTCAAAAATCTTATAGATAGATGCAAGTAATCTGTAATTTGAAATAGGAGAGGAAAGGAATTCATCCATATTGAATGATTCGTTAATCTTTTTAATAAGATTATACTTTTCTCTATGAAGTTGTTTCTGGTCAATGCGATTATGTGCCTCATTAACTGTATCAATGAACTTTTCTGCTCTTGATTCAGACTTGTACTTTTCTTTAATAAGAAGTTCGTACAATCTCAACTCTTTGTTTAACTCGGTTTTTGGGCTAAAAAACTCACTTACGATTTTTTTAGCTTTTTCAGTAGTATCACCATTTAGAACTTCTAACGTAATTTGTCTTACGAGAAGCTCAAATAGAATACCAGTATTCTTAAATTTTGAATGTTTTACCCTCTTCATTGTGTTTTTATCCTATAATAATATATCAATATACGATACAATACATCGTATATAAATATAAGTTAATTTTGATTTCCTAAAATTTTATTCATCAATCAAATTTACATCATCTAAAAAGTCTCCGTTTTCACTCATCAACTTTCGTTTTGCTGAAACTCCATTTACATATTCTTTAGCAACCCTTTCCTTAGATTCTGTTTTCTTTAATGCTTTTTGATTTTCCTTTTTACCTAATGGGTCTCTCCCATAAGGATGTTTATCTTTACCATAAGTGTTTCCCTCTCTTGGTCTACCACCTTTGTTCTTTAATTCAGTCTTTAGTTCTTCTAATTCATCTTCAACATCAGTAGGTTCTGCTTCCATTGCTGGGTCTTGTCCTTCATCTTCAATTGAACGATATCTGAATCTATCTTTAAGGTCATTAATAAGTTGAACCTTTTGGAAATCAACTTCATCATCACTAAAGTTAAAGATATTTTTGTATGTCCAATCTTTAGATACCATATTTAGTGAAGCAATATCACCAACTAATCTAACCTTTTCACTCCAAAGATTTACTTTTTCTTGCTCATAAATAGTAGATGGATTAACTAAGTTTAGTTCAAAATCTACCATTTCTTTTCCTTCAATACCTTGAGCTGCTAAATGTGTTACAGCAATCTTAGTTAATTCTGAAATCAAAGTTCTTTGGATTCTTTCAATTGTTCTTGCAAATCTCACATCTTCTGCAGCAAGAGTTGCTTTACCATTTACATTCTCATCATATCCCAAATATGCTTTTGGAATCTTTAAAGCTGCAAACATTTTATTCTTTAAGTAATCGATATCATCAATAGATGTATATTCTAAACCACCTAATGAATCTATTTGAGTTCCACTATCACCACCCCTAACAGGTAAGAAGAAATCTTCAGTTAGGTTTTGGATGTTATACTTTAAGTTATAATCACCAGTCTTTTTGTCAACAAATGGAGTTTTCTTCATTTTGTTGATAATCTTTTGCATATAGTTATCAACTTCTTGTGGGGGAATGTTACCAATATCAATTTTGAAAACTCTCTTATCAGGTGCTCTCATAATTCTATGAATTAACATAGCATCTTCCATAAGAGAAACTTGTTTCCAAATTCTTCTACCATTTTCAATCATTGCCTTTCCATAAGGTAAAAAGTTAGTATCTGATAATAATCTAAAGTGTACTATTTCATAGTTTTCATAATCACCTTTACCATTTGGGTCATGGTTTACTTTAAACTTAATATAATTTGGATTATTTGGGTCAGTATTCTCCAATCTTTCAGTTTCATAAACTGGAAGTGGTCTTACATTTACAATACCAACATCTGGTTGAATTTCTTGTAATAAAAAGAAATCTCCATACTTAACCATATTTCGTGTCCAAGACCATAGGTTAAATTCTATATTCAAAATATCATAGAAAAGATTTTCTAAGATATCTTTTACTTTTTCGTTTTTTGATTTAATTTGTACAACTTCACCGAATTCGTTTTTTAATGTGGATTCATCTGCGTATATATCTAATGCCGATGAGATAATTGGGTCATTATCCATAGCATCATAATCTCTGAATAGTTCTCTACGAACTTGATGGTATGCCATCGATTGAGCTGCCATCTGGTCTCCGTGAAAAGACCTTTGTAGTTTAGTGTACCTATCTCTTAAATTCATTAAGTTAGTACCACCTTGCTGTCTATCATCAGTATCAACAACTTTTCTCTTTCCATCTTTATCAACCTTTACGATTGCTTGAGTAGAAAAAAGTTTAGTTAACCTTTCAAAAAATGAACTATTATTTTGTTCTGCCATTTTGTTTACTTTATGTTATAATCTAACTAATATACAAAAAAATTTTGATATATCCTAATTATTACCATGCTTTACAACTCCAATACCTAGCTTTGTGTCTTGGTCCCGGTGTATCACAATTATGTCTAGCTCTAAAAGCTTTTCTTCTTGATGGAATATCTTTCTGAATCTGCATTGTTTTCTCACCTGCTTTTTTAGCCGATGTTCCTCCATGTCCGAAATTTACCTTTACAACATTTCCTTTTGGGTTTTTAACATATACTTTAAACTTCTTAACATCACCCCTCATAGGTTTGTTTAGTTTAACTTTTCTACCTTGATATTCGGCTTCGTTAATATCCTCTTTCATATTTTTTAGAAAGTGAATAAACTCCGTTAAATCATCATAGTTTTCAACATCATATTCTTCGATGTTTTCATCTAATCCTAATTTAAATTCGTTATAAAGTTCTTTAGAATAATTTTCCATACTTAATCCCTATATTTAACCTATACTATATAAATATAAAATTTTTATTTTATAACCATTTAGTTAAATCCTCAATATCATCACCAACGTTCATTTGCCAAGGATTTTCATCAACATCATTTGTACCATAAACCCCACTATAAGTATAAGTTGATATACCATCAATCGCTCTTTTTGTTAAATCGATACCTTCCTGTCTTAATCTCAAAGCAGTATCTCTTACCCATAAAGAAATTGCTAAACTCATTGTTAAATCATCATTATATCCTCTCATAGCTTCGGCTCTACCATTCATCCATATAAATGTGAATAATTCATCAATAGTTCTAACTGAACGTATTATGATTGATTTCTCTCTAATGTATTCTTCTAACTTAGAAATAATCAAAGGTCTTGTTCTTGAAGTAGTTGAAAAACCAGCTACCATACTTTTATCTTGAGAACGATATCTATTTGAGTGTTGATGTTCAGTATCTACATACTTTAAATCTTTACTCATATAATAAAGGTTTCCATAGTTTCTATCAATAACTTGTTGAATTGTTGCCCAACCAATATTTGCGTTTTCAATAACCAACAATGCGTTGTTATATTCAGTTGATAGAGATACTAAGAAATTACCAAAATCTTTGGTATCTAACTTACCTCTATATTCAGCTACTTGTTCCGATGCCTCAACATCTATAACATGAGCAGCAGAGTAATCCGAAGAATCTCCTCGGGCAACATCCGCTACAACTATATAAGTTTTTGTATAATCAGGAAATTGCCATTTCCATAAGTTTCCATCAAAACCACCTTTTTCAAGTGGTTCTTGTACATAAGTTTCTTTGTAAAACTGAAGTATTTGTGGGTCAATTACTGAATCACCAGAAGAAACAAAATCACAATCACATTCCTGCGCTGCACCCTTTGGTCCTAATAGTGTTTCTTGTTCATCTCTCCAATCTTGATTTCTTTCAGGATGTACACTCCAATGTAATCTAATATTATTAAATCCATTTGTACCATCCTCAGAACCTACCCAAGTTTTGTGAAAGAAGTTACCTACACCATTTGGAGTAGATAAAATAATTGCGTTACCACCCGTTGATAATGTAGATTGAGCCGATACCCAAATCTCTTCAATCTTATCGATAAACGCTGCCTCATCAAATACTAAAAGGGATAGTGCTTCAGAACGTCCTGCATCTCCAGCAGCTGAAGTTGCTTTTATCTGAGAACCATTTGAGTATCGTAAGGATAGTTTGTTATCTTCAACTGTTGTTAGTTTTAACCAACTTGGAAGATAATGATTCATTACTCTTACTTTAGTTACTAAGTTTTTTGCTACTTCTTGTTTTGTTGCAATTACTAAACAATTGAAATCATCATTAAATAACATTTTCCACAAAGAGAATCCTGCAGTTAATGTTGAAATACCAGTTTGTCTTGATTTAAGAATGATATTATATCTATGGTTTTTAAAATCAACCAATGTTTCTTCTTGGAAAGGATATAGATGAAACGGAATCTTACCCCTAACAGGATGTTGAATCATACAATACTTTCGCATGAAGTAAATAGGGTCAGATGCACATTTTTTGTACTCTACCGCTATGATTTCTTTTAATGATGCTTTTTTCTTAACCAAACTAAATTTATTTTTTTCCTATTTTCCAATACATACCACCAGTAATAAATGGTGCTAATTGTGAGGTATTAGAATTGTTCTGAACACCTAACCCTAATTGATATAGATTATTCTTTTTACTTTTTAGGATTAACCCAGCTCCAACATTACTGATTATATCTTCTTTGTTGAAACCACCATTTAATCCCCAATAAAATTCATTCTTTGGTAATTCTTTTACAATTGTTGTGTTATACACAGTTGGGATTTGGAAGAACCAATCCACATCTCTTGATTGGATTTGGTTTTGTGAAATGATATCAGTTAGGATACCATATCCTAAAGTTGGATTTGGTTTCTTTCCTAATGAATCAGTAACACCTTTTGGAAAATCATATGTAAGATTAAGCGTATCCTTTACTTCGTACTTTGCGAAATAATCTTCTACAATTTTCAATGTATCAATATCGATAGGAACTTCAACTTCAACAGTTTCAGTTACTACTTTAGTAATGTACTTTGGTACATATGTTGGAACTTTAACTGTTTTCTCTACAACAATAGTATCAACTTTTTGTTCCAACAATTCGTAATCTTTACCATCTACATTTACTATTTCTTTTTCTCCTTCTTCACCACCACAGCTTCTTAATAATAATACCACACATAGTGCCATTATCAGTATTGTTTTTAAATCAAATTTCTTTAACCAGTTCATAGTTCATAGGTTTTAATTTCTCATAGGCAGCATTTCTTTTTTCTATAACATCGGTAAGTTCCTTTTTACCATTTTCGATATCCTTTTCTATTTGTTCTCTTAGTGTTTGAACATCTTCATTAGATGACCATTTTTCAACAGAACCATCATCGTTAATGTATTCGTGAATATTCGAAACTTCTTTCAAAGCTTGATTCCACTTTTCTAATACATCGGTTCCGTATGCTGCCATATTAGAGTATATCTTATATTCTTCATACTCTTTCCACAGTCCATCTAATTTTATTTGTTGTTCTCTTCTAGCTAAACAAACACCACAGTATCCAGTTTTAGCTATTAGTTTTTTATCTACTCTTGAATATTTTTTATTCTCACAATCATCACCCTTACCTTTGGTTTGTTCTGCTAAGTACTTTCTTACTTTACTAAGTTCATTAGATAATTTAGATTGTTTTACTTTACCATATGATTTTTGTTCATAAACAACACCAGCTTCTTCCCAAATATCACCAACTTCTCTTTTAGTTGTTTCTTTGATACCAGATAGTGAAACCTGAGTATCCTTTTGATACTCTCCAGTTTGAATCATATTTACCAACTTTCTACGAGTTGGATGCATGTATTTTTTATTGAATTTTTTCTCAGCCATAAATTGTAACTTATATATCCATATATATAAGTATTAAGTTTTTTACTATTCGTAAAATAAACCGAGAATCTGATTGAGAGGTGCGAATGTTCCTGTTAGTTTGAAAGTTTTACCACCATACACAAATACGATTCCCTCATTTGGAACAATTTTATTCTTTCCTCCGATAGAATTTAATCTTTCCAATTCTAATTTTAGTTTCTTAACTTTCTTAACATCACCTGATTTTTGAACATCTTTGATTGTTTTATCCAATCTCTTTTTCATATCTCTAACTGCCTTATCAGGATTTACAGTTAGTGCTGAACTCATAAATGAAAGTACTTCAGCTCCTAAACCTAAGAAGATATTTTCAAAAGGTCGGATATTATCTTTAGCCATCTTAGCATGGTCATTCTTATCAATTCCCTTAGCCCATTCTAATGTTTTTTCATCAGTAATATTTTTCTTATCTAAACGGAATGATTTATCATAGAATGCCCATCTCTTAACTAATCCCATTAGAGTTTTGTTATCTAATTTAGATGGTGATTTCTTATTTACAAAATCCATCCAAAATGCTTGATGATAATCTGCGATACCATCGTTATCTTTTAATTTGAATTTCTTTTGTAATTTTGATATTTGTGAATTGTACTTTCCTTTGGTTGATGAAAGGTTTTTAGATTTTGGTAATTGAACAACTGGTGGTCCTTGAATCGTATATGCTGATTGGACTTGTTGGTTAACTTGTTTAATCATACCAGCTAATATTCTAGCAGCGTCTTGATTCTCACCAATTGCTACACCATCTTCATTATATTCCATAGTTCCGTGGAATACCAATAGCGCTTGTCCGTAAGGTATTACATTAACAGAAGTTGGATAGATTACCTCCAAATTCATAAAACATGCTCCTCCTTTGAAAATCTTATCTCTCTGCTTTTCACTCAACTTAGATATTGCCTTCGTTAAATCTTTCATTGCGAAGTTATACGCCTTTTCCAATTCTCCCCTTCCAGCAAACTTCATCGCTACACCATTAATATCTAATGCACCTTCTCCTTTGTTTTTCAAATGTCCCTTATTTCTCGCTGCAACTAATCTCCCATCTCTCCAACTAACTGCTAATGCTTGTCCGTCTGTTTTTTCTCTAGTGAGTTCTAAATTACCCTCTAATGCTTTTTGTACTATATCTTTTAATTGTCCAAAAGTTAAATTGATTTCGGTATCGAATGGGTGATTCATATGTCCATAAGCACCTCCTTCCAAAATCAATGATTCAGTAATACCACCACCTAATGCGTATGGTTCATTATACTGAAGTTTTTCTTTATCAAATTTCTTTCTTAGTTTTTTAATTTCTTTATCATGTTTATCCATCCACTTTTGGTCTGGATATCCATGCCCTAATCCTTCTTTAACTCTCTTATCCTTTATTAACATTTTTAATAATTCACCACCCTTACCTTTGATATCTTTGTGTACCATTCTTGAAGTTGGGCCTTGGAATAATTTAATGTAAAGTTTTTCTAAGTATTCACCTTTTTGTTTATCTGATAGATTCTTAAATAATTTATTTATTTCACCTCTTCTTTTGTAAACATATGATTTTAAATCATCATAATAAAAAGAGTTTATGTTTTCAAATTTATATTCTGGGTCTGATGTTTTGAAATCATCCTTTCTCATTATGGTTTTAGCGATTACTTTATTCGCTTGTTTCATAAATGGAATATTGATTTTACTTCTACCATCTTTTGCCACAATCTGTCCATATAAATTAAGGAAGTTTACAAAATCTTTTTTCTTTTTTCCTAATCTTTTAAAGAATCCAATTAATTCAGCTTGTGATATTTCTTTTTTGTTTCTTGGGTCAGTTAACCTATCGAAGAAATGTTTATCAGTTAGAACTATATCTACTGGATTAAGTTGTTTATCAGCGTATTTATCAATCTTTACTAAATCAGCCATTGGGATTTCATCTAACTGAACTTCGACACCTTCTTTTAAGATTCTAAAGTTTACTACCTTTCTACCATTGATTGTTGGCATTCCATGCTCATCTTTACCAATCGTTTTAACAACTGTCTTTTTATTTTTGAATCTACCAGTTAAGATTGTATCTCCAACATTTACTGGAAGTTTAATATCTTCACTTACCACATTACCTTGTGGTTTCTTTTCATTTGATAAATCTTTAGTTGATTGTTTTTTATCATCTTTTAAATCATCAAAATTTATTATAGAATATCCTACTAATCCAGCAAGTCTAGTTACATGCTTAAACCATTTGTTATAAGCACTTGTACCATAAAAATCTTTTTGGTTTGTTGCAGTTGTTTTACCAGCAACACCAGCTGGGAATGGGGTTACTGCTTTTACAGGCCCATCAGGATAAATTGGATGTGGGTCTATATCAGTAAGTTCATCACTCATAATTTGTGATAAAACACTATACCCTATTTTTTCTGCTCTTTTCTTAGAAACTCTATCGAATACATTATAGTTTGGGAATATGTAATTAGGTCCATCATCTACCGCAGTTTTACCCATAGTTGATGATGCTTCTTTAATTAAGTCATTTCCATAACTTATCAACCAATTTTCTAATACTTCGTTTGAAATAGTAAAATCTTCGTTTAGTGTATTTGTTATGAAATCAAATATTTTTTTATCAAACTTTGGATATGCTCTTTTTATAAAAAAGTTTTTCTTATCTTCTTCTGAACCCAATGATAATCCATTACGAACTTCAGTTCCACTCACACCTCCACCACCTTCCGGTGCTACATAAACATATCCCTTATCTTCGTATCCTTCGAAATCTAAGTTATCTTTATAAGGTGTAAAGAACTTACCTCTACTACCTAATCTACTAGCATCCTTTTTACCTACAACAGTAATAAATGCAGTTGTATCTTTATCAAACTTCTTTAGTACCTCAGTTGGTACATAAGGATTTTTGACTTGAACAATTTTGTTTTTTGGAATCCCAAACATTTTGGTAATAATCATTACCTTTTCTTTGAAGTTGAATGGGGATTTATTATTATCGGTTTTATTGGATGTACCGATATACACATTATTCTTTCCGAACTTTTTTACTAAGTGGGAATAGGTTGCGTAATGACCTTTATGAAAAGGTTGAAAGCGGCCAGCGTAAACTACAACTTTGTTGTCTACACTCTCCGCTTCCCCTAATATACTCTCTACTAAAAATTGAGATAATTCGTTCATTATAAAAGTACTATTTCCTTTGTACTATATAAATATACGATTTATTACTTTTACCAATTATACCTTAACAAATGGTGAGTCTACAACTTCTCCACCGTCAACTCCGTTGTTTCCCATTTGAGAACCACCTCTTTGTTGTGATTGTTGTTCCATTTGCTCTTTGATAGCTGGGTTATAAGTTAGTGTACCTTTTTCTAAATCCAATTGACCTCTTGGGTAATCTCTTTCTAACTTATTTAACTCTTTTCTTAACTCACTATTGGTTTCTTTGAATGTTGTTTCAGATTGAGTAAACGCATCGTTGATTCTTTCCAATTCAGCATGAATTTGATTCTTTCTAATGTGTAACTCACCAAGTTGAGTCATAAGTTGTTGTAACTGTCCGTTATATCCTTTGATTTCATTAAGTTTATCTTCCGATAACTCAATAGTTACTAAATCAATTGATGTTTTGTTTTCTTTTGCCATGTGACTTTTAAATTAATTAATTTGTTTGAATTCGTATATAAATATATAAATTATAAGTTTTCGTAATCTATTGTTGTTACACCTCGCTTTTGTACTACTTGTGCTGAACAACGATTTCCGAATTGTATTGATTGTGAAATATCATCAGTATCTAAGAACATTTTAACAAACCCTGCTACGAATGTATCACCAGCTCCTGAGATATCCATTATCTCTACTTTTTCGGTTGGATATGCTACACCTTTATGCATACACCCATCCTTATCTAATGTAATTATCAACTTTTCTAAAATCCAATCGTTTTCTTCAATAAATTCTTTATTATTTTCAAATTCTGAACGATTTAGTTTTATGAATCGTATATCCTTACACCAATTACCCAATTGTTTCTTTGTATCACAAATTACATTTGGATGTTTGAATCCGATATATGCTATATCTTCTTCAGTTAGGAATCCCTTATTGTAATCAGAAACTACAATCATTTGATATTCCCAATAATCTATATCGGTAAGTAGTTTATTCTCTATCCTATCGATATTTTTTTCTTCATCAATTCTTAATAATAAAGTGTTTGATGATTCGTGAATATGTCGTGTCTTTGTAATAGGAGATTTCTGATAATGAAAATCTACATCAATTCCTAATGATGTTAAATTACCTAAAACATTCATTCCCATTCCACCATTGAAAACTTCTCTCTTTGGAATAAATACAGGAGCAGGTCCTTCAGGTGAAAGACGAGGTGTATCTCCATAAATGAAGATATCATCACACTGTTCTCCTATTAATAAAACTTTACTCATCTAATAATCCCGTTGTTGAGAATCCTTCCACTTTTGGAAAGTATTCTATTTTCTTAACATGCTTTCTACCAATGATTCCTTTATCTCTATATTCTTCCCCAATTACAAAAACATCAGGTTGATATTTTTTTATTAAATTCGATAGTTCTTTATCTGAATCAAATACTACAATACTATTAACTCCCTCAATCTGAAGTAAATTAAATATTCTTTGTGTTTCATTATGAAACGGTCTATTATCTCCTTTTGATTCTTTTACTCTTCTATCGGAATCTATACCTATTGTCAGTTTTCCTCCCAATGATTTAGCGTGTGAAATCAATTGAAAGTGACCATAATGAAGAACATCAAAACAACCATTTATCCAAACTTTCATTTACAAAAACTTTTCTAATTGTTTTATTACCATTTCCGATGTGATTGATTTAGTACATTCAAATTGTCTATTTGTACCTTTCTGGTCAGGACACCAATTCCAATCACCAGCTTCTAATTTTAATCGGTTAAAGCATCCACTACATTTTCCTTCGGGTGTTTCAATTCTAACACAGTCTTGCATCTCTGCCCAATCATATGAGAATCCACTTATAAGAACAGTCTTAGTTCCCAATGCCCAACTTAACCAACTTAATCCACTACCAATACCAATGAATGCTTTTGATTTAACCATTTCATCCATTACTGATTCTAATGGGCCATCTGGATGTTTAACTATTCCATTTGGATGTTTATTACCCATATAATCATCACCTTCTCTAGATAATAATTTAACTGTGTATCCTTTGTTGTTTAACCAATCAACTACGTCTTGCCAACCCGTTGGATTATTCCAATATTTTGGTTGTGCCGTTCCATGTATTGCTATTGTGATTAGTTTATCATCGTTTTCAACATTCCTATTTTTTAACTTTGGTTTTATTTCTTTATATTCCAATCCCAATATATCAGTTGCCATTTTTTGCATTGTAACTGATTTAGGGTCTATTGGGTTTTTAAATAAATTTATATTACCATCATCGTTATAGAATAATCCCAAAGAATACATTGCATATAAATTAGGAACAACATCACCTGGCTTTACAAACTCAATATTAGGATATTGTTTTTTTAACATATCATTATGAAATGTAGATGTAACTATTTTACAATTATGTTGTTTACCAAATTCTTCAACATATGGAAACCAAGCTAAAGTATCACCCAATGCTTTTGAATCTATTGCAATATAAACTCGCTTATTAGTTACATTATAATCTTTTTCAACTACAAGTTTATCATTTTGCCAAACTCTAATTCTCCAATCTACAAAATATCTAATATTAGATTTAGCCCAATGATTTGTTTTTAGTTCAGTTTCATAATGTATAAAATTTGTTTTTTTATCTATAAATTCAACTTTATATGTTAAATTCTCCGAACCTAATATCTCAACACATGCACCATTTACATAATCTATTTTTACATAATCCTTTATATCAACTATGTTATTATTATTTCTTTTTATATTATCGTAAATCATTTCCAACTTTTATTTGTATTATCTAATAATGATAATCCCTCTGCTTGTTTTGAGAAAGGATAGTTTGTTGTGTATCTTAATCTTTTGTGATGATAGAATACGTGATTATACCATAAATCAGCTACATCCCATTCACAATCTTCAATTCTATCCATATACCATTGTTTATCTCTATTTGGTATTAGATACGCATGTGCCCAATCTTGATTGTAATCAGTTTTTCTAAAAGTTTCATCAACTTCCCATCTAGTCCAAGATGGATTATCCCCAAAACTAATAAATGGAACATCATCTCTTTCTGAGATAAAACAAGCTTTATGAACTACATTTACAAAATCTATTAGATTAGAATAAATAAATGCATCTGCTTCAAATATTAAAGTGTAATCGTAATTATCGGTATCTATTTCTTTTAATGCGTTTATATGAGCTAAGTAACATCCATAGTGTCTACCTGTAATGTTTCCTATACCTTGCTCACCTTTATAGATTGGAGTATCCGATATATCATCTGGTCTCCTACAAAATTCTGAAGGTGGTGTTCCATTATAAACTTCGTTTACCATAGGTTTGTAATCAAATCCCCAACGTTGAAGTTGTTTTAGTGATTTCTCACTAATTCTTTCTCTGATATCATTGGGGTTTGTCATCATATGAATAATTTGAATACGAGGTCTTTTTCTAAACCAAACCCAACCTTCTTTTGTTTCTACTTGTCCATAAAAATATTCATCAACTGCTTTAGTTAATCCCTCAAACAAATTAGTTCCAAAATCATCACCAGCAATTATACCACCTGGTTTAACTTTGTAAAACCAATTATTTATATCATTTTTAACATCATCATATTCATGTCCGGCATCAACCATTATGAAATCTTGTGAATTATTTAAGAAAAGATTTTTAGCATTATCAGATGTATCTTTTATTATTTGTATATTATCAAAGTTATTTGATATAATTGAATTGTTAGAAAACTCAGTATATAAATCATTATCAAATGGTGCTAACATCGTTCTATGTAACAAATTATCATATCCCACAGAACCTTTAAATGTATCAATAGCAGTGAACCTTATATTCTTATTTGTTTCTTTTAGTTTAGTTGCAAAATAATTAGTTGATTTTCCCATCCAAGAACCAAGCTCTATTACGTTTGAATTATTTGGTAATTTTTCAATTACCTCATCATATAGTTTTTGATAAGAGAACCAACCAGGAATTTCATTGAACTCAGGTTGTAAAGTTTCTAATAATAAATTTTTTGTTTTATGAATATCATCATCAATATAAGTTACTAAATCAGTATTATCGTATGTATCTAAAAATGTATGTAATCTTCTGAATATAGATGGTAATCCATATGAAAGAGCTTCTTTGATTGAAAGTGGATTAAGTTCTAATGTTGAACTAAAGTAAAATAAATCAGATGCTTTATAGAATTTATCAGTATCATTTCTTTCACCCCATACAACACAATTTTTAGGTTTGAAATCCATAAGAGGTTTCCAATACTCTTCAAAATTGATTGCTTGATTTCCTACAAAGTGAAATTTAATTTTATACTTTTCTAATAATCTAGCTACATCAAATATCTCACTTTGATTTTTACCAACTGAAAACAATCCTACCATTAGAACATGCTTCCAATCTTTTTCAAATCCTAATTCTTCTTTAGCTTTATCTTTATCGTATTTAAAATCTTCAATTGGATATTCCCAAACTTTGGTATCAATACCCAAATGTTCAAATCTTTGCTTACTCCACTCAGATACTAAAACGTATCTATCTGGATGATATTTTATTTTATCTGGATTGGTAAAAGAACCATGTGTTGAACATACGATATCAAACTTTCGTTTTTTATTTGCGAATATTTTATCTAATGTTGAATGTTCAATGAAATGTTCTGGTATTTCAGTAAAATGAATGATATCAGGATCTTCCTTTTTAATTAATTTAAGAAACTCTTTATTTTTATTTTCATAAAGAGTGTGGAGTTTTACTAAATCATTGATTTGATTTTTTTGTACCACAAATACGCCACCACTATGGTCGTTGTATTCAACCACTTGGATTTCAAATTCATCTTTAAATGTTTGAATTTGTTTAAGAAGATATTGTGGCATTCCACCAGTAGAAAGGTGTGATGCTACATAAAGTAGTTTTTTCTTTGCCATAACCTATTAGATACACTTTACTTTGTAAATATACGAAAAATATTTGAATTATCCAAATTATTCTTCAAAAGTAATTGTACCTTTATCTAAATCAATTTGTCCGTTCTTATACTTTTTATCAACCTCTCCTAATTTTTCTTCTAATTCGAAAATGTACTTATCATTCATTGCTCCGTACTTTTCCTCATTATCAGAAATCTCATTTAGTTTTTTATTGAGAGCTCTTTTCTGAACAGCCATTTGACCTAAGAAGATTACAATCTTATCAGTTTCATCTCTAAGGAACTTTAATCTTTCTACGATTTCCTTATCTAAGTTTTCTGTTTTTTGTGCCATTGTATTTCTTTGTTTATATATAAGTATATATAAGTTTTGTTTTACGAAATTATTCCCAATTTGGTGGTGTATCTAAAGATGATGTAGGCCATTGTGCTTTTAACTCATCAATTGTTGAAAATGAATCTAAAGTAATGGTAGATGGAAAATTTCTTAAAGTATTTTTTTGTAAAGTTATAGAATGTTGTGTATCGGTATCATACGTTTCTAACGCTCTCATAAATTCTATATCCAATTGTATGAATTTTTCTTTTCTATGTTCTCTAAAAACTTTTAGAAAATTTTCTAATGCTTTTGTTTTATTTAATGACCAACTCATAGTGATAAACTTTGTGTTACATACTCATTTAAACTTTGAGTAAATGAATTTAATTCTCCAATACTATCATAGTTAGAATAATCCCAGCTATAATTATCAAAATCAGGTGGAAATTGTGATTCTGATACTATTTCATATCTACAATTATCAGGTACTGATTTTTTAGCAACCCAATCAACTCTAACTCTATAAACATCATTTGATTCACTCACTTCTTGTTCGGTAGTTGAACCAATTCCCGTATTAGAAAGTGATTGTGAAGTTTCAAATATAAAATACAACTTATCCATAATTTATCTTTTAATTATTAATCTGAGAATAAAACGAAATAAACTTCCTTTGGGTCTCTATCACTATCATTGTTATTATCTTTAACATTTATTTCAACATTAGTAGATTTTACCTTTACACCAACATTAAAAGTAAACTCATTATCTCCGATATTTGTTCCAGGTCCCGCATCAGTTGCACCATTTCTACCATACCCTGCAGCAAATCCCAATCCAGATGATAAAGTAAATCCATCAGTATAGGTAAGTGATACCGTAAATCTTCCTTTTTGTGAACGAGTTACACCAGAAACATTATGTGTATTATAAGGTCCTAGAACTCCTCCACTTGTACTTACATTAAAATAACATGCTGCAACTAATTGCATTGTACCAATTGGAACTCCATTCAATTCTCTAGTGTATATAGATTTCCAATAATTTGATGTACCTCCTAAATCCCATCCTGAAGTAGATGGGTTTGTATTTGCAGTGGTCATCGGCATTATATTACCATCTGCTTCAATTGCTAACTTATCATCAAAGCTAGTACCAGAACTAACAGCATTTCTTGATTCTATTTTTACAGCCCCATCAATTACTTCTAATAGTTCAACATCATCATCATTTTGGTCTTTTCTATTTATTCTAACAAATCTACCAGTTCCAGATACTACTTGTATTCCCGCAGGAAGTATTTCAATAAAGTTATTATTTTTTTGAATATTAATGGTTGTATTCCACGGAAAAGCGCTGGTTTTGTTACCACTATTTACATGACCCGTTTGAGCGGAGCTATCTGAATCGAAGTAGAAGTTAAATGAATTATAAGTGGTTGTTTGTGTTGCAGATGAGGATGTACCTACTGTCATGCTTGTACTTGCTCTTGAACTAAGACTTATTCTAAATCTAACTTTATAATTACCACTCTTAGGTATTTCAACATCCCAGCTAGTAGTACCACCAGCACCAGTTTTAGCACCATCAGCAGTATCAGCAGAACCCATTGATTGTTGATACCAAGCCAAACTACCAAATACGTTGTGAGAAATAATATTATTTGAAACATAATTAACATATTTTGGTACACTAAAAGTTATTACTTCTTCTTCTTTTTCAATTTTTGTAATATTAGTTATAGAAACCTTCTTTTTAGAATCCCCATCCTTAACCCACAATTTTAAAATATCTTGTGTCATTGGATTAGCAAGTAATCTATTTTTGTATAATTCCGATGCTCTTATCTGACCTGAATTTTTTTCATTACCAAATAACCAAAATCCGTGCGTTTCAGAAACTTCAATTTCTCTACCATCGATAGTTATCTTATAAATTTCACTTACATTTCGTTTTTTAATATCAGATAATCTTGCAGATACCCACTTATCAGTATCACTATCCCATGCTAAAATTTTATCATCTAAAGTAATATCTTTTGCTAATTTTGTAGTACCATCTTCTAAGGTAATTTTAGTAGTACCAACCACCGATTGAATTCCACCACCACCAGAATCAGATGCTACCCACATATGAGTTGAATCATTAGCTCCATATGAGCTAACTTGGTTTAAATACTTTGTACCTATTAATTCATCATCATCATCATTCCATAATTCCAAATACTGATATATCCTTCGATAACCAGGGCTTGCATAAAAAAACATCAAATTAGCACCACCATGTACTTGTCCATTATATGATGGTTGATATTGTGGAGAAGGTGATGAGAAACTAGCATTTGGAATATTATTACTGTTTACATGCAATGATGGGTACTCAATATCAGTAAGTGTAATTGGTCCTGCATCTAAATTTGTTAATGGAGTTGAAAAAGCGGTATATTCATTAGCTGTAGCTGTTTCAAGAAAACCATATTGGTTTGTAGTTGTTGTTCCAGATAATAACTTATAAAGCGTATTTGTTGTATTTTGGGTAAATGAGAAATTACCAGTACCACCGGTAGTAGATGTAAATGAATCTTGACTTCCAATTGTTACCCTTTCGATATAAGTAGCAACTCTTTCTATTGCCAGCCCATCATTGTAAATATAAGTTCTATTACCCATACCAGTATGGTTTTCACAATAATAGTGAAATTCCATTGAAGATGGGTCTCCAACTAATTCATTACCACCAGCCCAAGGAGATGCCATACTAGCAGATGGAGTAATTTGAATATATGCACCAGTAGAACCAGGAGAAGCACTACTTGTTATAATTAGGAAATCCTGTCCAGTTTCAGATGTATCTAAAGTTGTTGATTTATTGTATCTTCCACCATATGTACCAACACCATCTACCCTCATTGAAAAACTAAATTCATGCCCAGCCATTGATGAATCGGATAAATCAAAGTAGTATCCTTCGTCTTGAACCAGGCCAATTGTACCTTGAGTTGGATTATATACACTTCTTTCCAAATGTATTACAGGTGCTTCTTCTGCCCCGTTTCCATAATCGATATAAAATTTACCACTCGCTGCAGTAACGGATGATGTTGCTGGGAATTCTATACTGGTATCATCATAAGATGCACTATATATTTGTATTTCTCCTACATTAGGGTCAAGTCGTACTTCACCATCAGTATCTTGTAGAATACCACCAGTTCCATCAATATAATTACCATTTGCATCTTCATCAGGTGGTTGAATTATCCATTGTCCAATTGTACCATCAGTTGCATTAATTGTTCCTTGTACATATGCCTGAGCTGCAGATACAACTCCAGCTTGAGTTACAGTAAAATTATATGAACGATTATCACTTTTATTATATTGAGTATCTAACTTATATCCTATTTGAAGACCCGGTCCTTGTATAATTGCGTTTGAACCAGTTCCTTGTATTGCGGCATTTGATAATGCAATTATACCATCATTATATATAAGGTAATCGGAACCAGATACTAATGACATTACTGGTGATGATGATTCACTTGGGAATCCTAAGAAAATACCATCCTCTTCAAATGATTGAGTTACCTGTCCAATTGAAATGTAAGGTGATGCACTATCATTTTCAGTATCAGCATTAAGTGATATAACAGGTTTATTATTTTCACCCGTACCAACATTTATTGTTCTATTTGCGTAAACATCTTCAGCAAAAAGTATATCAGTTGCTACCGAAGTAAATTGTGCTCCAAATAATCCGAATGCATCATCGCCATCCAATTGTAATCCACCTCCACCATTTGAAGGTACTAAGTTTGATGCAGCTCCTAATGAATCCCAATTAGAAGAAGCTTGTGGGTTTGTAGTTCTTGCTTGCCCAGTTATTGAAGTATTAGCTCTCCAATATGTACTCGAATATGTTACAATATCATTTATAGCATAATCTTGTGTATTTGCAACCCAAGCTCCTCTATGGTAGTGTTCTATTTCGGTAGTATAAAATGCATCCCCAGAACCATCATTGTATTTAACTACATATTTTAAATCACCAGAAAGATATTCGGTTGGATTACTATAAGTGTTATTCGTACCAACTTCCCAAGCTCCAGCATATACAATACCAGATGCATCTCCATCGGCACCATCCGTACCTGATTTGGCTTTTGAAAATGATTGTGTTTTGAATAATGTTACACTTGTACCATCTAATCGAGTTATATCAATTTCATATTCTACCGATGCCAAGTCAGCTGTCATATTACTATGGTTAGCAACAGATGCCTTATTACCACTATCAGAAATAGTACCGGCTGTTATGTTTGTACCAGTTGCAGTTACATCAAATCCACCATCACCACCATTATCGTGATTAAGTTCTGTTGCTCCCTCAAATACAGTAATTGTAGTACCACTACCAACATATGATGAAACATTTCCATTTGATTCTGCAGGTAAAGTATGAGTTTCATTTGATAAAATTACCGTTAGTGCATTAGTTCCTTCTCTTACTTCTACTATTGTAATTTCATCCGATACAGAACCAGCAGTTGCTGTGATTGTTACGGCTGTGTGTGCACCACCTTGACTAAAGTTATTATATGTTAAGGTTGCAACATCAGTAGCAGGTGTACCAATTGTAAGTGGAGATGGGTTTGTTGTAAATGTAGTAGTATTAGTTAGGTTCTGTCTATTGGCAGTAAATGTAATAGTTGATGGTGAAACAGTTCCATCTTGAGCTATTCTAAATATTTGAGAATCTGCAGATAATCTTATACTTTCTGCATCTGAACCAGCAGGTGCTTTTGTTAAAGTTTGTGTAGTTTCTGCTACAAATGATTCACCATTAGCTCTTGTACCAGAAATAGAATATGTGATGGTAACACTATCCGTTCCGTTAGCCATAGCACTATGGTCACCAATAGTAATATCATTTCCATTATCGGTTATACTACCAATTGTAATTGTTGATGTTGGTGATTGTGAAGTTGATACAGTCCAAGTACTAACCGAAGTACCAGTACCATCATAAGCAAGTTCATTAACACCTTCAAATACTCTAATATCAGTACCACTATTCGTATAAGATGAAACCACACCAGCAGATGAAGCTGGTAGTGGATGTGCTTGGTTTGTATTAATTACAGTAATTGCATCTATACCATCCACACCATCTGATACAATGTAAACCGTCTCAACCATTGTGTTGGTTTGGCCAGTAGAAGGGTCAGTAAAGGTTGCAGTAACTACTACATCTTTGGTTGGTAGTTTGTTTCCAATACCCGTACCACTAAATACTACACCATCACCATCATCAATCGTTAAACTGATTTCAGAATCCGTATGGTCTCCCGAATCATTAGTATAGTACATATAATCAGTGCCACCATCTAAATTTGGATAAATTGCAACTGCCTTAGTAAATTCAGTTCCCGATGTATCGTAGAAAGATGCCGTTAATGAAGTGTTCGATGGTAGATAAGTGTTATTAGCTTGTCTTGTCATCTTCAAGTTTGGAGAGATGAATGAACCGCCACCCAAACCATCAGTTACATCCAATAGCGTTATAGAATCTAATACCGTACCACCATTATCTTTTAGTAAAAGTGTTTTAGTTCCATTTATAAATCCAGAACCAAGTGTTGGATTATATACCACTCCACCAACAACAGCTTCTGTTGCATGTATACTGGATGTAATCAAATCACCAGTACCAGTATCATAAATTCGTGCATCAGTACCAGATGTTATATTAGTTATTCCACTAATATCTGCCTTTTGAACTTGTAGTTCAATAGTACCACTACTATTTTTTATTTGAGTACCACCTGCGATTGGAGTAATAAAATAATTTGGTACAGTATCCGAACCCGGCTTAACACCAAATATATTAATTACATCACTAATTAATTCAACTTGACCTTGTCCACTTAAACCACCATCTGCAACTCCAACTCTAAATTGAAGTGGCATATCTGATATTGTTGTTGAACTTAAATTAATACCAGTTACAATTTCATTATTTCCATTTGTTTCACCACTATCAGTAAATGTAGTACCATCACCAGTCCAAATTGTACCACCACCAGTAAATTTAAAGTAAGGGTCTACAAAGTTTGATGATGATGCAAATACGTTAATACTTGATGGTGATGGGTTATTTCCATCTTGGTCAAATTCAATAACAAAAGTAGATGCTCCTAAACTTACAGTCTTACCAGTACCAGATGATGAATCCCATTTAGTTCCAACATTTGGTTCACCATTTGTTGAATCACCTTGAGATGCTGTGTGTGGTGCATTTGCTCTAAAACTTTGATTTAGATATAAAACTGAATCATCGGTATTATAGTATGCACCATCCGTCCAAGGACCTCTTAGTTGTGGTTCAATACTTCCAGCAGAAGTTTGTCTAATTGCTCCTCTGATTCGAAGTGTTTGACCATCCCACTTTAATGAATTATGCGATGGTTCCGTTGGGTCACCTGATAATGATAATAGACCTGTTGTACCAGCCGTACCTGCTGGTCCACCATCATTGGTTAATCCAATAAATGCTCCCATTTGTCCATAACCTTGAGTACCAGTCTGTCCAACTGAAATGTATGGTTCATCAGTACCACCCACAATTGCTATATTAGCATTTGGATTTCCAGCCGGTGGTTCACCAACATTGATTGTATTTTTAACAAATGATTCTTCAAAGATTGCTAGCTTAGCAGCAACGAAGAAATCTTGTTGACCTAAATACTGCCAACCACCCGCATCAATATCACCTTCTGATGGTGGAGAACCAACATTGTAAACAGGTTGAGCAGTATAAATACCATCATCATTACCCAATCCATCAGATTCTTCAGTATATTCCGATTTGTTTATTAATTCTTCAGTAGTTGCCCAATAGTGAACATCACCACTAATTTCTCTAAATACAGCATCTCTTCTTTTTTGAGTTAAATCGAATATATATGCTATTTCCTCATCCCATTCACCCCTTACAACAATACCCGGTCCAGTTGCTCCTTCAAATACAGTTGAGAATGATTGTTGTACAAACTGAGTTCCTCTACCATTTTCAAAATCAATTTTAAATGTGATAAATCCTTGTGTGTTAGATTCAGGTGTATTCCAATTAGTAACAGCTGATGAACTAGCGAAGAGTTCATCTTCAGTAGGTGATATGGATTTAGATACTATTTCTTTACCATCTCTTAATGTACCTTGTGTTAAGAAAGATGATATTTCATGTATAGATGCTGAGAATTGTCCGAATGTACCTATTGGTAAGAATGTAATTGGGTCTACCGCCGATTCATCATATTCTTCAACATATTGTAATTCCGTTCCACCTTTGTATGCTCTGATTAAAGTTCCTGCATTATCAAAATAAGTTGTACCATCAACTTCAACAGTTACCGAAGATGCTGGATTTGATAATGCTACTGAGTATGCCGCTGAACCCTCTGCTATACCAGATACAGTTACACTATCGGTATCAACCACTGTTCCATCCGAAGTACCATCTCTCAATTCAACTGTAAATGTTTTTGTTGAACCAGTAGCTGGTAAGTCACCAATAGTTGCTGTGTTGGTTGTTGATGATGCTTGTATTGTAGAACCATCAACATTTAAGAATTTAAAGAAAGCAGAACCAGTTACATTTATTGCGGTTGCTGATAATACAACATCACCAGAAGGTGCAACTTTAACACCATCACCATCATAAATAACAGTATCACTACTAGCTACTAAACTAACCTTTCTGGCAGCAGTTCCATCATTTACTTTTGAAAATGTTTGTGTTTTTGAAACTATTCTTGGAACACCAGCTACACCAGCAGTTAATGAATAAGGATAAACCTTAAAGTTATATGTAATACTAGCAGATGGTTGATTGTTTGCTAATCCACCAAATCCTTTAAAATGTAATACTTCTCCACCAGATGAAGATATACTACCAGATACACTTAAATCTCTAAATGAAGATGATAGTTCAGTAAATTCTATGTTTGATGCTGATATGGATGCAGTTACGAATGTACCCGGTCTACCACCATCGAATTCATCATAGAAGAAGAACTCATCATTTTGTTTTATAAATACTTCAGTTGTTGCGCTTGAATAATTAGAAACATATCCAATCTCATCAGCGTTTAATGCAGTTGCTATTGGGTCTAATGTTACTTCAATAGGCCCGCCACCTTCTACAACCTTTGTAAACTTTTGTGTTCTACTTGCGGTTATTAATGATGCAGTAAAATAAGGATAGATATCAAAGTTATATTGTACACTAGCACTAAGAGCTGACATTGTTTCAAATCCAGCTAAACTCATAGTTGTGGTTGAATCACCAACTAATGTTCCATATGTTATATTGATTGGTACAATAGATGTTGTTGTAAATGTACCAGGATTACCACTAGCAGTATTTATCAAAAATAAATCTCCTTGTGTTATTTGTATATCAGTATCAGCTAATCCATAGTTGTAAACATCACCTTTGTGATTTGAACCCAATGCTACTGGATTCGGGTCTATATCAATTGTAATAGAATCTTGACCAGGTAAACCATCAGGTGTTATAAAGAATGATTTGTTTGCGGTAACCGATGCTGATGTGATTGGTTCGGTGTATGTAAACTCAAAGTTTAATTGTTTTGTTTCAACTGCATCATAATATGAAACACCAGCAGTTACACCAGGTACCCCACTATCAATTACATTACCAACAAAATCAGTTACAACTACACTAATACTATCATCAAATGCACCAGTTTCATAAAATACAAATAATTCAGGTAATTCAGTTAATGGAGCAATAGATGCAGATGGTATTACCTTTAAACTAGCTGATAATGGATTTAATGTTGTACCTCTTTGCTGAAATGAGGATGTTACTATTATTTCTGTTGGGTCAAATGAGAATGCTTCTCTTGGTTTATATTTTATATTAAATTGGTCAGCTGTTGAAGTTACTAAACCTGGATTTAAACCATCCTTTAAATCCGTTAAAATTTGTGATGTTAGTATTGATTCGGAAAGTGGACCATCCATAAGATAAACCGTCAACTCATTATCAATAGCATCTCTGTTAAAGATTGCATTATAATCAATCTCACCACTACCAGTTTCACCAACACTTACACCTTCTAAGAAATCAGAATTTGTAATTGCTTGTGAAAGTGATACATATGTTTGTGTACCATCTAATGATGATGAAAGTACGTGAAGTTTAGCATCAGAAAATCCTCTTTCTAATCCACTTCTTAGATTGATACGATTTATACCATCAACCCTTACTGCTTGGATTTCTAAAGTCTTAGATTCTTTATTTTTTATCTGAACTCCTCTAAATGGTACTATCTCAAAACTAACACCACCCTTACCATCTTCAACTCTACTAATTACAAAGGTATCAGAAACTCCTTCAATAGCACCAGTATATCTAATGAACTGAACTGTAATATCATCTCTTGAACCTGTAAAATCTTCTACTCTTAAAAATGGTTGTCTACCAAAGTTTACATCCCAATCAGTTAAATAACCAGGATATTGTCCACCAACATATTGTGATGATGATAGAAGGTTACCCTTTAAATCATATGCACCAGATGTATATGTTATTGAACCAGTTACTAAATCAGTTGAAACTTCTAAATTAATAATAGTTGGTGGAAGTGCGTTAGCTGGATTTGATGCTGAATCAAATGAGAAGTATAAATTATCAGGTGTTATTTCTATATCCTTTTCAAATAAGTTTACATTACCACCCACAAATGTTTTAGTATCTTCAACTCTAACAGGAATATAATTGTTATTGATATCGTAAAATTCAAATCGATAATCAAATGTTTCGGTTACTAAGAATTTTGGTACTTGTTGAACAAATGTAATTTCATCAGGTGAGAATGAAGTTTCTTGAGATGCTTTTAAACTAACATTATTTACATACCAATCACTACCACTTACTTCAAAATATAATCTTGCAGAATCAAAAGTATCTGCTATAATATTTTCGTTGATATTTGTTTTTTGTAAAATACCATTTGATGAATCAATTGTAGTTATTGTTTGTGATACACTATTACTACCATTTGAACCACTTAAAAATACTTTTAAATAATCACCAGAAGTATTTAACCCCTTTCTTACATTAAAATCTAAAGTATATTCTACACCATTTTGAACTGAAAAACTTTCAGTTGTAAAGAAAAAATTATCAGGAGATGAATCTAATTTTGCTGAGTTATATAATACATCTTGATTAAATGTTACATTGAAATCATTTGAAGATGTTACCCAATATTCAGCAATAACTGGTTGTGTGAAGAATCCATATGGTTCTTCTTTTTTAGCAAAGGTTGTTATATCTCTTAATACTTCATTTGATTCTAATTGTATCTCTTGTACAAATTCGAAATCGGTTAAGTTTGATTGAGACCTTCTAAATACTTTTACTCTTGCAGCATCACCCACAAAAGTTTTCATATCAGTAATACTAATCTTAGCAAATGAACCAGTTAGTGCAGTTGCTAAATCAGCTACATTTTCTATATATGGAAATTCTAATGAATAACTTTCATCCGTAAATGATTTTACTACATTGTTTTCCTCATATGGAGGAGATACAATTATTTCATTTTCATTTACAACTTCTTCGATTTTTGGTGCATAATCAATATTATCAAATGTAATTATTTCCTCATCAATTGAACCTGTCCATTTATTTCCACTCTTAATTTTTAATCTATAATTTGTAGGTAATGTAAAATTAGATAAATCAGTTCCTTCGGTTGGAACTAATGGAATACCATCTACTACCCCAGTTTGTGTTACTACTGGTGGATTACCACTAAAGATTGGTTTTACTATTTCATCTATGGTAACCTCAGGTCTACGATAGAATCTAACTTTATCTTCGTTAGCTAATAGTTTATTGATTTGAAAGGTTCTTTCCCACTTAACATTATAGGCACCTTTCCATTGGTCTGGAATATCTCTTTTAACACCATTATCATCATATTGTTTAAGTTCACCTAAGATGGTAATCTTACCCAATCCAATTGGAGTATCGTTATAAATGTAAACAGCTATAAGTTTAGATATACCCTCATAGTATTCTGGAATACCATTACCTGGTTCAAAATAGATTGGGTTTCCAGCAACATCTAAAAGTTCAATCTTTATTTCAGTTGATTCTTTTAGGTATTCTGAACCCTCTATTAGAAATCCATTTTTACCACCAGTAAATGTATCCTTAAATTCTGTTATTCTGAAGTAATCCGAGTTTGGATTGTCATCTATTAAGAATGTTTGAAATGATGATAAGTTTTGTTCGGGTGAATATTTTTTTATTCTTGCCATTAACGAATAGTTCCTTTAATTCCATTATAAATATTTCAAAAATATAATTTAGAATATTTATTCTAAAGAAAACTAAAGAGTTCTAAAGAAATGAATAAAAAATATGCAATGTTACAAATTGATGCCGAAGTTCATCGATTATTAAAATCTTTTTGTAAGGAAAAGGGATATAAGATGAATGGGTTGGTAGAAAGTTTAATCAAAGAAAAAGTAACGCCTAAACAAACTCAACCACAAAATATATTAAGGTCTAGCTAACCGCTCTACCTTTCATTTGTTCCCAATCTCTATTATTTCTAACATTATCATTTGTTTGTTGTACTGCTTCTAATACATTAGTAGTTGTTTTAAATCTATTTGCTAAATGAATTAGTGCAGCTAAATCTTTTGGGAAACAATGTCCACCATATCCAAAATCTCCATCGTGACCAGGTACCATCCAATGTGATTTTCCCAATCGTTCATCATAAATTGCATATTCTACAACTTTATCATAATCAATTCCAACCTTCTCACATAATTGATAAATTTCATTTGCAAAGGATACTTTAGTTGAAAGAAATGTATTTGTTAAATACTTTACCATTTCAGCATGAGTAGAATCGGTTTTAATAATATCTGCTTTTGGAAATACTTTTGAAAAGATTCTTTTTAAAGTTGTTGTTGCTGGTCTTGGTCCACCTAATATAATTCTTTTTTGATTATTATAATCTTCAACCGCATTTCGCTCGGTAAGGAACTCTGGATTAAATACAATTTGTATATTCTTAGATGTTATCTTATTAAAAGCTTCAACTGTTAATGGTGGTACAGTCGATTTAATAACAACTACCTTTGGTTGATTTAAATTAATTATTTTTTCCAATACACCCGCTACAATTGAAATATCACATTCACCAGTTTCTTTCATTGGTGTTGGTAAACAAAGAAATACTATATTACAACTAAGTACTTCCTCTTCAGTTGCATTTGCTTTTGTTTCATCTAAATCATATGTTAATATCTCATAATATTGTTGAAACTTTTGTGCAACTGCATTTCCTACAAATCCTTGTCCTATAATTCCTATTTTATTCATTACTAAAATTTAATGTTACTAAATCCATTTACTTTTTTAATTTCCATAAGAGAATCTACAACATCTCTCATAGAATCTATATGTGAGATTATCATTACAAATTCAAATTGAGTTTTAAGATATGCAAACAACATATACAATGATGTAAGGTTTTCATTATCTAATGTTCCAAATCCTTCATCGATTACTAAGAAGTTTGGTCTTGGTAAGTTACATACGTTGATTAGAGCGATTCTAATGGCTAATCCACTAATGAACCTCTCCATACCACTACACATCTCTAAACTCCATTTCTGGTCATCGTAAACGATGTTAGCGTTGATGTTCTTTCCATCCATCTCTAATTGTAATCCAAACTCTACGATTTGACCTAAGATGTTGTTTACCTCACCTTCAATCATTGGTAGTACTTTAGAAATCAATTCATAAGATACACCATCTTTACCTAATGAGTTTAGATAGTATTCGAACAACCCATGTTGTTCTTCTAACTTTTCCACCTCTTCGATTCTATCTTCAATTGTTTTCTTTTGATTCTTTAAAGATGATACTGAACCATTTAAAACTAAGATATCTGCTTCACTATTGGATACAATTTGTTTTGCTTTTCCTAAATCGTTTCTTACATCAACAATCTCATCCCTAAGTTCTTTGTTCTTTTGGATTTGCTTTTCATTCTCTAAATAATCCTCAATAAGTTGTGTAACTTGAAGAAGTTCGTTATTTAGTTTGATTTCTTGAGTTTCAAATGTTGATAACTTGTTGATAAGTATGTTAATATCTCTACTTACTTTGTTTTCATCTTCTTTGAGTTTATTCAACTTTTTATATTCTAACTCAAATGGTGCTAACTCTTTTCTCTTAGATACCAACTCTGATTGTTTGTTTTCTAAATCATTTAGTTCTGATTTGATGGTTTCCAATTCACCCTCTACCTTTTCTTTTTGCTCTAAGATGGTTTGTGAGTTCTCCATACAAATATCACATTCTTCATTGTATTTGTGGGAATCTAAATGTTGTTTTCTCTCACTAAGGGATTCGCTCTTTATAAGGTGTTTTTCGATATTATTTTCAACCAATGTAAGTTCATATCCTATCTCAGTATATTCGGTTAGACCCTCATCGATTTTATCCTCATCAAATGAATCAATTGATTCTTCTAATTGTATTTGAGTTTCTTCTAACTTACCAATCTTAGATTGTGTTGTATCTCTTTGAGATAACAAGTCGGTCAAAGAAGTTTCCGAAGTCGATTTTTTAGTTTCTAACTCATCTAAAGAATAATTGTCGGATTTAACTTTTACAATCTTTTCGTTGAGAGAGATTAATTTCTGATTGTGCTTATCCACTGCTTCTTTAGCAGTTGTTAAACTAACTTCTTCTAACTTATACTCAGCTTCTGCTCTTTTTAAATCAATTTGGATATCAGCTAGTTGTTGAGTAAAATCATCTCTCTTAAACTTTCTAATCAAAGAAGCGTTATCTCTATTCTCATCCGATGCATGTGAGTATAATTTATCAAAGATATCCACTCCCATAAATTGAGCAAGTATTTCTTTTCTCTCACTTTGTGATTTATCTATGAATAGAGAGTTGTTACCTTGAAGTGAAAGAGTAGTTAGTACAAAATCTTCATACGTTCCTAAGTATTGTTGAATGATGGAGTTAGTATCCCTCCTTTGCTCTCCATTCAAGGAGTGGATACCACTCTCATCCTCTCTCCAAAAGGATACATCTACTTTTAGATTTCTCCCTTTGTTGATTAACTTAGCTCTTCTTTCAATAAAGTAATCTACATCTTCTATTTGGAAGTGTAGTTTACAATAGAAGTTACTCTTTCTATTATTAAGAATGTTCTTTGCTATATAGGTTCTACTTGTTTTGTCGAATATACAAAAGGATAGTGCATCGAATAGGGATGATTTACCACTAGCATTAGGTGCGAATATACCTACTATACCATTTGTGTTTTCAAATCTGATTTTATTATTCTCACCATACGAAAACATATTAGAGAATTCAAACTCCTTTGGAACCCATTGTACATTAGGAGTCATTTCATCGTCAACCAACTTTGTGTTGATTTCTCTATTGATTTGTTTTATCTTATCAATCGTTTCATCATCTGCCAAATACTGTCTTTCCAAATAATCTTTAATAAGTTCGTTTTGGAATTCTACATCTCTCACATTTCCGATTGCTAACTTATCATCAAAGTTACCAGTCTTTTGTTTAGATAAAGTATCCATTCGAGTAACAGTGAACTCTTGTACTTTATATTTCTTTTTAATTTCAGTTAATGCCTTTTTAATCTGAGAAGGTTCCGTATTTGAAACTCTTACTCTCAATCGAGGTTTCTTAGGCATATCATCTACGATTGGAACTACACCATTGTTTACATCTAATGTATAGAAACCATAATCGTTTGGTAAGTCAACCTCTTCGAATGTTCTACTTTCAACATCCCATAATAGATAACCATGCTTATTCAATGATTCTCCGTGGTTTTGTTGAATCATAGAACCAGCATATGCTATTGTTGGGATTCCCAATGTTTGTCTTTTGTGAATATCACCTAACATCACCATATCAAATCCTTCAAACATATCAGTTGTGAAAGAGTTCGATGATACAGTATATCCTATATCAGTTTGTGCTAAGTTTACAGGTCCGTGGAATAAACAAATAGTGTTCTCACCTTCTACCAATTCTGCCTTTGGCCAATTCTCTTTTTCATCGAGTATCGAATATACCACAAAAGTAATATTATGGAAGGGATACACACCAGTGTCTTTAAGATAATGGATTCTATCATTTTCTAAGTTTTCTACAATTGGAGTTAGTACATCCAATCTATAATTATTATTTAGATTACAATCGTGATTACCAGTGATTAAGAATGTATGTTTTCTATTTGCACATTCAGTTAAAAACCAACTGATTTCTCTGATTAACTCAGGACTCATTTCGGTTTTAGCATGTGCAATATCACCAGCTAAATAGATAACTGAATTCTCAATGTTATCTTTATCTACGTTGTTTAAGAACTTTTGGAATACTTCTCTATATTCCTTATGTCTTTTTAAATTACGGATATGTAAATCCGCTAAATGGTAAATTTTTTCTACCTTCATATATTATTCAATTTAGATAGGATTAAATCATCCCAACCAGTTTCTTTGGTTTCTTTTAATAATTCGTTTACTTTATCAAATCCCATTTCACCAGCATCAATACCATCAGGTATAATGTTAGTTACCTTTATACCATTCTTAATAAAGTAATCGGCGTGCTTAGTAGAATCATCTACTGCATCGGAGTCTAATAATATATTAATCACCTTAACCCCCTTTTCATTAATCTTAGCTTTTAAAGTTCTTGGTATAAACTTACCTAAGATTGGTATTACGTTTCGTTTTACTGAGAAAGAATCGAATACACCTTCTACTAATGTGATAGGCTCGTTCCAATCTATTTGATTATCAAATACAATTACATCTCTACTAACAGGTGGATTCTTATACTTCATCTTTTCATCTTCATAGAAAGAGCGAGCAACAAAATAGTTTAACTCGCCCTCTTCATTATAAGATGGAATGATTACTCGTCCACTATACAATCCCTCCTCACAATAACCAATATTATATTTTAAAACCTCATCCATAGAAATACTTCTTTGTTTGAGATAATAAACTGCTTGATTATAAATCGGATTGATTGATTTTGGTTTTTTGTAAAGTGATTTGAATTCTTTAGGAAGTCTGAGAACTATCTTCTCAACTTCTACTTCGTTTCGTTTTGGTTTATACTCACCATATATAGAATGAATTCTTGCTAATTCACTCTTATCAACATTTAGTTTATAAAGTAAGGATTGAATACTCCTACCCTTAGAATCACATACCCAGCAATGCCAATATTGAGATTCTAAATTGATTTGGAGTTTCTTCTTATGGTGATGACAAAAAGGACAATGATGTGCTTGTTCATTTCCCTTCATTGATGTACCAACACCTAAAACAGAATCCAATACGTTTATAACAACTAACTTATTTCTTGCGGAGAGCATAAATTAAATTTTCTACAAATATACGAAAAATATTTTAATTTTCCAAATTATCCAATAGTTGAATCGGATACATCATAAAGAAAGTTACCTAATTTCTTTACAGCATCTACAAATTCCGTATCAACTTTTTTGTGTTCCATACCCTTTACAAGGTCTTGGATTGATTTGATTGCTATTTTTATAGCATCATCTTTTGCATTCAAGGAATTTCTATTTATTCCGTATTTATTTGCTACTTGGTCTAAATTCATAATATTATTATTTGTGTATATACAATTAGGTACTAATATACAACTAATTTTTTAATTATCCAAATCTTTTTTGTAAAATTTTCCTAAAATATTACCATTTAGACAGTTATCATCTGAAAGTACATCATATTTGAATTGATAATGTACTTCATAATAAGATAAGGATTTTTTGGAATAGCAGAATTGTAATACACTTCGTTTAAACTCATCTTCTTTACCTTCTGAGATTTGTTCTTTAATCCAATCGTTTGATGAGTAGTATTTCTGCCAGTCAGAAGATTTTCTAACTTTTTTCTTTTTGGGAAGTGAACCTCTTATACCTTTTAACTTACGTTCTTCTTTGATACGTTTTAGTTCCCTAACACCTATTTTTACATTGCGAACACTTTCTAAAGATTTTTTTCCAATGTAGTATTTACCAGTGGGAATATGTTCTATTAGATAAACAAATCCTACGGCATTCTCAGGTATAACATCTTCGGTAACATCGTTACCATTCCATAACCAATTTAGCATTAAATATTATTTAAATGTATCAGAGTAAGGTTTACTTCTTAGTTGACCACCTCTAGCTTGCTTTATTTTAACTGCATCTTTAGATAAATCTAAACCACCATCAGCTTCAATTTTAGTTTTATCACCACCTTTTAAGTTTGCTTTTGATTGAGCAGGTGCGTTATTTTTTAATCTTTCTTCTAAAGTCATAATTGTGTTCCTTTATATTATATAAATATAACCCTATGTATCGAAACGAACAATGAAGTTAACTGGATAATCTGGCAATGATTTGATTGGTTGAGGTAATTTTGCTACACCCACCATATTGTTATCATTATCATATAATCCAATTGTTGTAATAAATGGTGCTAAATAAGAACCAGTTTGGTCTGTCGAACCACTTACTTCATAATCATCGAAACTCCCACCACTAACACCATCTATTGATGATATAATAGGATGTGATTTATCTTTTATATATTTTGAACCTGGTTGATAAATTGATTGAGAAACATATTGTTGGTCTATCAATCTACTACCTGGCTTTGTAATACTTATTCTTCTTTTTGTACCACCAACTTCATGTACTGCTGTTGGATTTTGTGATACGTTAAATTCGTTTTCATTTACCGATAAGAATATTTCATTTTCGTAAATAGTCATTGTAGAACGATATGAAATATCAAATGAAGATAAGGTTGAACCATCGGTAATACCATCAGTTAAAACTATTAATCCTCTATCGTAAAAAATATTTCCCTTTACATTGGATGCTGAATCAATTAAGTTAGAGTTAGTATCATCGGTTAATGTTATAGAACCATATTCAACTTGTAGTGAACCTATCTTTACTCCCTCACCATAATATTGTTGTGGAATAGATAGTACTCCAATCGTATCACCAATAACTCTTTCATCAGTTGATGCGTATGATTCTCTCTTTCCAACTTCAGTTAAAATAGATGATGTAGCTGGATTTAGGTAGAATTGTGCTTTTACCGAATCGTATAAAGTTCTTTTAGATATTCCATTTGAATTTTTTACATCAGTATTCGCATCATATAGGTCCGTTTGATTCGTACCATATAATGGTGTAATATCATCCTCATCCAAAGTCCATTCTTTATAAACTTTAAAAGGTCTTACTACAATATCCGATTTTGGAATTTCTTTTAGCATACAGAAATACTTTTATATAAATATTAAGAAACAAAAAACCCCACATTTAGTGGGGTTCTTATAAATATAATTCTATTTGATTAGAATGAAAGTTTAACTTTAATTAGAACTTCCTTATCAAATGATTTTTCAATAGGTTGTGAAGTTTTTGCTACTGCAATCAATTCATTTGCATCATTCAATAAACCAACCGTTGTAATATAAGTTTTAGGGTCTCTTTCAAATGTTGTTTCTGCAAACGTTCCATTAGCATTTACATACGTTGGATTGTTTGAGTAGTTAAATTCTCTATTTGTTGCTCTTACAAAGAAGTGTTGTGTAGATACATTTTCAGTTCTTCTTGCTTGGAAATCACCACCTACGTTAATTGCGTTAACTAAGATTTTATGATTTTCTTGCTCAGCTGATACTGATAGTGAACCAGCAAGTGAAACGTTTGCTCCATTTACATTTATATTTCCAACTGTATCTTCTAATGCTGCTGGAGAAAGAACGATAATTCCTCTATCAGGATAAAATAATCCAAATCCTACATCACCAGATGAAGTTGTACTATTAATAGTTGCTGCGTTTTCAGTACCTAAGTTAAGTGAACCACTTACTACTTTAAATACTCTACCAGCTTTTCCTAAAGTATCTCCGAACTTCTTACCACTATCATCAATAAAAGTATGTGTACCTCCAGTACCAGTAAGAGTTAATGACCAGTTACCCGGATCCATTTTTTCTCTATATCTACTTCTATTAATATTGATAGCGTAAATATCATTTGAATCAGTTGCTACACCACTTCCATTTTCAAAAGAGAACTTAGAATCAGTTGGGTCTAATAAAACAGATTTGTACTGAGCGTAAGTTGCTTTTGAAGCAAGTAATGCATCATCTGAATTTGCTAATGATACTGAACCACTTCCGTTTACGTGTCCGTAAGCTACACCAAACTGAACTTCTGCTGAAGTATCAGTTGCTGGGTCAGCGTTATATACATTGTAGTAATAATCTCCACTTGTTGCTGCTACCTGAGTTGATGAAGTAAAAGCCGCTGTTAAAGAACCAGTATCACCAGACCAAAGACCTGTTGTTACTACTTCTACTTTTGCATTTACTTTATCAAATTCACCAAATCTTTTATAGATACCAGATGATACTCCGGTTGTTGATGAAATTTGTTGTCCTGCAGGAAGTGCTGAATTTAAAAGGGCTACAACATCACTACTGTCGATTGTTCCCCCTGCTGCTAAATCTTGCAGTTGGGAGGTTATATTTGGGTCGTTTATAATTGCCATATCTAATATCCTTTATTAATTGTTACTTCTATAAGTTACAGTTACAGGAATGGTTTGTGAACCACCCGTTTCATTTCCATATACAGTTATAGTAGTAGAAACATTAGATGTTAACGCTGGATTAGGAGTGAATGAGAATCCTAAACCACTAACAACTTGTGCCGTAGTTGTAATTTCCTCTCCTAAGAAAACAGGAACCGAACCGGCTGCTGTTGCTCCTTGCGTTACTGCTAATGTACCAGCTCTCTGGTCTGCTAATACAACAGTGTATCCAGCATTTGTATTTCCTTGTGGTGAAGTTGTAGGTGAAAGAGCAACTTGCCCCTCATCTTGAAAAACTCCTACTGAAGAAATACCTAATGCTACAACTGGAATCTGAGTTGTACCTTTTGGTAATGTAACTAACTTGTATCTTAATACTTGTGTTTCGTCTGGACTAGCTTCCATAATTGGAATCGCCTTAATTGCCGAATCATAATATGCTGAACCCTTTGGGTGCGCTGGTTCGTACAATGTGTAATCAATCTCATCATCTCCTAATGCGAATTTGGAAATGTTGAGGGATTGACCCGATGCCAACTTCTGTCTACCTTTTTTGGTTAGAATAGCATCGACTGTAATTGATGTATTGTCTAAATATCCCATAATTTTTTTTAATTTGCCCTTTTGTTTATTATGTACTAATAAATATAACTATTTTAAAATTTAATTAATCTACCTCAAGAATTGGTTCTCCACTTCCTCTACCAGTATCCGCAACTCTTAAAATGTTTGGATTCGTAGTAAATGTTTCAACAGGTGATAACCCATCTGGGGTTGTATCAACTGATTGTTTTGAACCTTCAAAGAATGAATTTCTTAATCCTTGTGATAAGTTATTTTTGTATCTATAATGGGTTGGGAAGTATCCATTTAATGGAATAACTTGAGTTATCTCATTCCCAACCGATGGTGGTGTTGAACCAATAGGAAGTATTGTAACTTTACTTCTTGTTTTAGTTACATCTTGCAATTCATATTCAACTGGTTCATCATTTGAAGTTGCAGGATATCCTTTGGTTTGAACACTTATCTTTTCTATGTACTCTTCGTTAGTTTTAAATATTAACTTTCTTGAGGAAGTAACATTTCCAAAGATATCAATTGTATCTAATGAACCAGTTCCAGCTATTGGTGCGTATAATCCAAATCCAGCATTTGATAATGAATTCGGGTCCATTCCAACTTGTTGGAAAGAATCACCTTCAATTAATGCAGTGACTTTATCACCATTAGGTACAACTATATCACTATTGTATGTTGGATAATTACCAACTAAATTAATATCCTCATCTACATCTATCGATGAATCATATTGAGGATTAGTTGAAGTTAATACTACCTCATCTTCTTGATTTATAGATGCTTCATAATTATCATATTGATGTGATAGTTCAACGTCTGATTCAGCATTTAATGTTGTACTGAATTGATTATTATCTCCGCTTATTTCGATATCTCCTTCAGCATCAACCAACATATCATAATCACCTCTTACAGATGTTGCTTTTTTCCATTTAGTTTTACTTCTTTCTAAATAATGTGGTTCAATTAATAAACCTTTAGAAACCTTTGCTCTAGCAGGAACTAAATCTTCCAATACATCGAATAAAGATTTATCAATGTATCTGATTAATCTGATATATTCGTAGATATCTCTATTTAATCTTTGGAAGTAATAATCTCTTACTTGTTTCAATTCCGTATATTCATCTTTGTATTCATCAGCAGGTGCTCCAATGTAATTATCTATATTGAAGTTACCAAATGATTTGATGATATCCATATTCAACTCTTTCATTGGAGAGAAGAATAATCCCAATCGAGATGAATCAATTGGTGCTCTATCTAATGATTTTTTAGTTGCTCTAACTTTATGTGATAAATCACTAACCAATGTTTGAGATTCAAATCGAATTTTATCCGCTGAGTTAAATCCTAATGAAGGAACTTGTGCAGTTACACTTCGTTCATATACTTCATGGTTGTAAGGATATACAGTTTGATTTGAAAAGTTATTTAATGATGCTGATGGTAATGCATATTCATTACTAATAGCAACATTTAAAATAGATGATGATTCAAACCTATTTTGAGGATATTCAAAATCAAATCTTACTAATAAATCTTCAGAAGATGCTGTATAGTTATTACCTGCTATTGAATCGGGTTGTTTAGTATGTGTTTTGATAATATTATTATCCAATGAATCTTTCCAAATTCTGAATTCATCTAAAGTTACTTTAGATTCACTAGCTACCAATAAATCATCAGAAGTATCCCATAATAAATCTTCTTCAATTGTTAGAGATGTTCCCAAATCAATCAATAATCTATCGTTTACTGATTCTTTTAGGTATAAGTTAATAGATGATGTAGAATTGTTAGTATCCTTCGTTACAGCTATTGTTTTGTATTTGTTATCAAATAAACTTCTCTCAGCTGTTTCTAATGAATAAACATCAGTACTAGCCGATACTGAAAATTTAATTTTACCAAATGAACCAGTAGTTTGTACTGCTTCTAATTCAAAATATTTTATTCCAGATGATATACCATGAACCAAATTTGTGTTTTCTGATTCATCTAACCTAACATTCATTTCTATTGTTTCAATAGAATCACCACCACTATTTAAAGTAGATTCTTTCCAAGGAAGTGTAATATTTTGTGAACCAGCAAATACTAATGCCGATGTTCTATCCTCAAAAGTAAATGGTTGAGTACCACCATCAGTTGGGTCAGTTGGTCCTCCAAACTCCATAATTGTAAGGAGTGATTGTGGAACACCATAACAAGCCATTACTGCTTTTAAAGAACGAGAAGTACCTTTGTGTTTTAATAAGTAAGGTAGGTTGTTTATAACCCTTCTCCAAATCTCTTCATTTGCTGATTTAAGTGATTGTTGATACTTCTGAGTACCATCTTTATATTGTCCTAATGCATATTCCCATAAGTGTTGAGAATCATATGCTTTCTTACCTTCCCAACCTAACGATTCTAATAATGAATAAACTAAATCATTTGAGAATCCTAAATCTGATTTATGTTCTGGTTTTCTTAAATTGTTTAATCCATTGATATAAACCCATATAACATCAAAGTGATGCCCTAGCATATCCATAAACAATAAGAAATCTTCATTTTGATAATCTTCCTTAATAAACTCTGGAAGATTATTGTTTAGATAATCTACATTGTTTTTATCGAATAATGAAGAATCGGTTACTGCTGAGTTATACCAAGCTAATGATAAAGAATCGGTAGAAGGTAAAATACTTCCACCAGCTTTTGGATAAGCGATATCTGATGTTGATGTGTATAAGTAATATTCAAATCCATCAAATGTACCAATTAAGTTATTAATATTATCTAATTGTTTTTGAGATTCAATTGCCGTTACTGCAGTTAAAGTTTTACCATCTAATTGTAAGTTATCATCATCTTCACTAATAATAACATATCCATCTTGTCCAATACCCTCTGCTAACACATAACCTAATTCTATTTCTGTATTGGTTAGTTCTGTGTATTTTGATTGGTATGATTCTAATAGTTCTATTTTATACCAAAAGTTTTTAATTCTTTCTTCAGCTGAACCAAAGTGTACAAAGTTATCGAAATCAAAATTAGAACCAGTTGCATATTGTATATTTAACTTTTCAGTATCAATACCAGTTTTAGTTACATACTTTCTGATTAAATCAGTATTAGTGGTAGAACCACTAGCTAATAAATCATCATACATTTGGTAACCAATCCCATTATCAACTTCCAATGAGAAGTTAGGTCCTTGTAGTGGTGGGCAATATTCTGCACCATCACCTACTAAGTTTATAGTATCGATAATTGGTTTAGATTGAATCTTTGTAATCCAAACCTTTTGATTTGTTGTTACAGCTGCTGATAGGGGTTCATATAGTTTTAAAATTAAACTATCTTCACTACCTAACCAAGTTGTAATTACTTTGTTATCACCATCACCTAAATGCAATAAGTGAGTTAAATAATTTGATTCATCAAATTCACAATTTGAAAACTGAGATATGAATCCTTCTGCAAATCTATTGATTGCTATTTGTCTTGGTATATTTAAATCACCCTTATCAAATAATATTGGGATATCTTCAGTTAATCCCTCAACAACTTCTTTACCTTCTTCATTTACTGGGATTAATCTTAATGGTATTTTTACTTTATCACCCTCATCAAATACCTCAACATTATATCTTTCAATTAAATCCTTTACATTGAATGATTGTGTTCCTCTTATTGCTAATTGCACAAAATCAGTAGAATTACCTACAAATAATTTTACATAGTTTGCATGTACCGAATCCCAACTAATTTTGAAATCAACATCATATCCTATAAAATCGGCACCCTTTACTATCTTTGGATATGAAATACTTCTAATATCAGGTGTAGTTACTGATACCTCATCAACAACATTAATTGTTAAATCAATACCCCTATCTAATATATTTACAGTTTCGTTATCTTGCGTTCCCTCATCTAACTTAGTTACAATATCTTTTTGTTTTTCAACCTCATTTAAATCCTTAGGTCTATCTGATAAAGATATTTGTGGTAAATTAGATTTTAAACCTAACTCATTTACTGATAGTTTTGGTTTAGTTTGATTATTAATTGGTTTAGTAATACCAAACGTTGGTTGAACTCTACCCTTTTGTTTTTTTAGTTTTCTTAATCTACGTCTAGCAAATATACTTAAAGGACTTGGCTTAGTATTACGATTACGATTACGTTTATTAACCGCACGTTTTTTTCGGCTATCTCTTAACCTACCAAATATACCACTTCTTCTTCTTTTTCTAGCCATCTATTAAAAGTAATTTAAGTTTCTATTAGGTCTACCAGGCCTTTCATCAAAATCGTTACCAGCACCAAACCCTCTATCAATTCCAAATTGTTCTTCGGAAATAAATTGTTCTTGGCCTCCACCAGAACCACCACCTCCGCCACCTCTTGGTGGATTGTATGGGTTATTTATTGGTTTTGGGTCAGAAGGTGTTTCTGTTTCAATACCTATAAATTTTGGTGTAACTGCTTTTGGTGTTATAGTAACTACTTCTTCCTCTTCTCTAACTTGATTTTCGTAATCATCAAATGAGAATGGGAATAGTTTTATATTATATTGTCCTATCTTACTAAATACATTATGTGGTATTGTTATACCAACAATTTCATCACCATTTCCTTCTTCGTAATTATCTTTACCGAAATCATCAAACTCTAAAATATCATCACCAACGATGATTGTTATAGCTTGTACATCTGCGTTCTTTTGTATAAGTAAGGGAACGCCTGATTTTTCATTTATATTATATTTTCTTGGGTCAGCATTTACCAATGATATTTGAGGGTCTAACTCATCTAATGGTAAAGGAACTTTTTCTAAAGAAATAGATATTTCGTAATTAAAATTTAAAGTTATATTAGTTTCTAAAGTTTCACCAGGATTTGCTTCCAATACAACAGGTTGATTATCAGCAGTAGTTAATGTAATATTAGTTATTCTATATTCAGTTGCATCAGCACTACTAATTAAGTATTTTGTACCCTCAACATCTTCATATTCTGATTCACCAGATGGTGGGAAAAACTCTGCGTTTTTATTTCCGTTTTTAAGAATACTAACTGGAGCACCTGAACCACCTATATTAAATTTAACTTTATATTTACCCGGCTCTTCATATTCATCATCACCTCTTCTTAAATTAAAGTTTAATATACTTGTTGTAGTATTTCTGATTGATATAGGTAATTGTTCTTTTCCATTTAAAAATGTTTTAAGTACTATATCTTTTGTACTAATACCTAATGGAGTATCACTAACATTTAAATTTTTAATAATTGGTAAATCATCATCAACCATTGTAACGATATAATACTCAGTACACAAATATCCTTTCTTAGATATTTTTATAAGTTTATCTTCAGTTGCTAGTGATTCCCTTGTTATCCTAACACTTTGATTAGTAGGAACTGGGTTTCCGTTTACTGTAGTTGTAAATCCAGTCTGATTAGATTTAATTGTAAAAACAAAAGTGTCAGCAACAGTTGGTGTTGATACACTCACACCAGAAGATGAACCTCCACCTCCACCACCACCGGCATCGATGAAAACATCATCAATATTATTTGAGCCACCACCACCTAAGACTTCGTCTTGGTTGTTGTATCCCTCTTGCTCATCAAATTGTTTTACATTTACTGGCATTAGTATTGGTTATTTAATTTATTCATTCCTCTATCGAGTTTAACATCATTATCAAAATCTAATCTTGATATATTTTTGTTTTTAAAAAAATCTTTAAACATATCTTTCTTTCTACTCTTTATTGGATTTGGTTTTATAAAATCCGGTATAGGAAATTCGTTTGGAACTTCTTTTTTGATAGCTATATCTAATTTTTTTTCTTCTTCTTTAACCTCTGGCTTTTCTTTTGTTACAGTTACTTCAGGAACCTTAGCGTTAATAATTACATCAGATTCTCTACTTTGAATTACTGTACTTACTTTATCTACACTAGCATCAAATTGTGTATCAACTTTAGTTTCAGCTTGAATAGCTCTTTTAGGTAGATACAACTGAATTAATTCTACAATGATTCTCTGAGATACTTTGTAAACATCTTCTTTTGAGAATTGTAATGATGGTTTAATCTTTTTTGGTTTACCATAGTTTACACTGGTAATTGATGATTCTCTATTTGAAAATTCGTTGTAAACTGCTTTTCTAAAATCATTATATATTTTAGTTACTAATGTTTCAAATCCACCTATTCCAAATTCAGATACAAAATTGTTATACCACTTTTCACTATATGTTTTTTTGATAAAGAAACTAACCTCTTCAGGTTTTACCATTTCTACAAAATTAGCAACATAAGGAATAACATCATCTCTAAAGTTACCCCCCTTTTGTAATACATTATACCTAGCTAATAAATCAGTTTTTTTAGATACTTCATTTTTAATTGGTAATAATCTTACTTCAGTTCTTGATGGTGATATTTCTTGAATCCATAATTTTTCATTTGGATTATCATACCCAACTCTTTTGTTAAGAAGTGTAATTTCAGTTTTAAAAATACCATTGTTATATCCAGCTTCTCTAATCAATCTTTCCGCATCAATAAAATATTCATTTGGAAATTGAAACGCTTGAAGCTTAGTACCATCTGCAATTAAAAAGTAATCTTTTATATTTTGTGAATTTAATGGTATGTATCTAACTAACTTACCATCATCACCTTGAGGTAATTGATTTTCGTTGGCATCATAAACAATAAACTCAATCATATCTGAATCAGAGAATCCAAAGAATGATTGTAGGGTTCCTTCTTCGAAAATCTCTCTATCTTTAGTAGAAATTCGATACCCTTTATTATCTATTATTTCTTTAAATGTTTTAATTGCCATTATTAACCTCTATTTTTTCTTAAATTAGTTGTAAGTTTCACTTCATCAGTAGAACCATCAGCAAATGTAACTTTAACAATCAATGCTAATCCTTTATAGTTTGTAGCTTTACCTTTCCAACCAATTGTTCTTCTTCTTGGTTTTAATCCTTTTTTCTTAGATGTACCAATTACCTTATTATCAAATTCAGTTTCATATGTTGCTGAACTTTCCGTATCTATTGATGTTGGTCCTGATTTAACTTTAAACCATAATGGTGAACCATCAAATTCAAATGCAACATTAGTTATTTTGTTATCAGTAGTAATATTACTTACCTCCAATGTAACAGTCATATCACGACTACCAGCATCTTTAGCACTACACTTAGCGTATAAATCTTCAGTTTTTTGAGATGCATCTCCGTTACCATTATTCACCTTAACAGTAAATCCGTTGTTAGCACCACTCTTAGCACCTTCACCAGTTTTAGCAGATAATCCAAATAATTGTTCTCTCAACGATTCATTCTCTTGCAACAATGCTTCAACTCTAGCAGTTAAAGATACTCTTTGAATTGCTTCGTTGATTGAGTTCTGAATTGCGTTTTGTAAATCAATTGTTGTTTCTGCTATTTGTTGATTTGCTATATCAGCTTGTTCTCTAGCTATATCAGCTTTTAACTTTTCATTATCAGCTTCAATTCGTAGTACTTCTACTATACTTTCCAATTCAGCTATAATACTATTTAAATCATTAATTGTAAGATTAGCTTGTTCTAATTGTTTTGTTAAATCATCAATTCTAGCTAATGCCTCATTGTATGTTGAACGAAGAACTGTATCAGGTAAATCGGGTGCTAAATTTGGTAAGAGTTCAAATATATTAGTATCAATTGATTTTTTTAACTCTTTTGTATTGTATTTAGGTCTTATTAATTTACCACTAATAATACCATCAGTTAAATCGGATTCTTGAAAAAGACGTACTCCGTTTTGATTAGTTGCTGGTATAGCATCTGAACCACTAACAAAGATTTTTGCAACTTGTGCTTCGTTTTTTAATCCGCTGTTTTTCATTCGTTTTATGAAATTAAACTAAATGTGTAATCATTATCAAAGAAATAATCAACCCCACCAATAGTAATTTTAAATTCTATATTGTACACTCTATCAACTTCCCAATTGGATAAATTCAAATTAAAAAAGTTACCATCAGAATCACAACTTAGTTTTGTGTAATCACTAAATGGAACAATTACTTCACCAGAATGATAATCACATATTTGATAATATGATGTTGTTGGTAAGAATTTACTTATACCATATTGTGCTGTTGATGAAAATGTTTTAGTAGGATATAAATCTCTACCAACTACTCTTAGCTTTGGAGTTGTATTTACTCTATATTCTTTTTTGAAATTTCTAATTCCAACTTTAATTTCTTCAGATGTTAATTCGGTTAATGAACCAGTTGAGAATGATACATCATCCCAACCTATTCTAACTTTTGGTTGATGAATAGTATTTGTTTCTTTACTAAAGAACTTTAAGATACCATAATCATTTGTATCTTCTTCTACCGAGTTTTCATGCTTTACTATCAATCCTTCATTTTGAATTGAACCACTTAACCAACTTTGGAAAATGTTAGTGATATCTGCATTAATATCTTCTGTCTTATAAACAAATGATTGTGAACCACTCAAGTTAGAATACCATACTCCACCTCTACCAGCAAACGAACCAGTTGAATTAGGAGCAAATACAATATTACCACCTACTATGTTGTTTACCCATCTAAGTGATGAATCACCTTCTCTATAATTCCAAGTTACACCAGCGGTTTCTATTTCATCAAATCGAGTACCTTTACCCATTTCCCAACTTTGAGATACTGGATAGATATCAATATTGAACTCTAAAGGTATTTCTTCAGATTCAGTTTCTTTCATTATAAGTTTTGCTTCTTCAAAACCTACACTACCAGCTGAAAGCGATGATGAGAAGTTCGTTACATCGAATTTAAGAAGTGCTCTTGATACATCTTTGATTCCACCATAGTAAACCTTACTTACTTCTAATACTTCATCTAAACCAGCGTTTTGGTCGGGTTGTTGTAAGTACACCGATGCATCTTTTGATGCTGTTAAAAAATAGTATCCCATTATCTTGCCCTCCCTTTTATATCCGAATCTGGAAATTTAATTTCGAAAACCGATGGGTCTAAAGATGGATATAAAATCTTATCTTTAATCGCCGCTTCTATATTGTATGAGTTGTTTGCATATTGTCCACCACACTTATTTACAATTTTTAATTTTGGTACTGAACTAACTCCATCAACATTTGCTATAATCAATTCTAATTCAGAAATATTAATAGTGTTATTAAATGTGAAGTTATCAATATTAAAATAATCTTTTAGTTCAGAAATACAATCAGTCAATACTTCACTTTTGTTATAATTCTTTAGTGTAATGATTTCAAATTCGAGTCCGATGTTAATAATAAAACCATCATTGATGTTTATACCATCGGTTAGAATTTTATATTCTGAAAGATATGTTTTTAAATTTTCTTTTATTGCTCTATTAAGAAGTGATAATTTTTTATCAGAATCATATCCTAATAAATAAAGATTGATAGCAAATGGATTATTCTTTTCATTCTCATTAGAAGTTTTACCTAATAAGAACTTTTGAAGTTCATCTTTAATTGCTTTTCTATCTGGCTCTTCTTCTTCAGGTTTGTTTACAAAGGATTCTACTAAATCAGTAAACTCATTAAGAACGTTAGGTGAAGCTAAAATAGAAGATGGTGAATTGTTATCTAATGTACCATCTGCCGTAGCGTATGCTTTTGCAATCGAACCAAATTTAGTTGGCATCGATAATGCTCTTATCTGATAATCCTTTGCAGTTACTGCTCTATTTTGTGAACCGAAATTAGCCAATGCGTTTTGTCTAATCTCTTCCATTGTATCACCATCCTTACCACCAGTTGCAGGAACTTCATTATCTACTGCGATGGAGTTTTTAGCTGCATTGTATAATCCTAATTGTGTTGAAGTAAATTTGGTTAAATCTTCTTCATACTCAACTCCATTGATTTGAGTAATAGTACCTTTCTTTACATTTGATTCCACACCACCACCAACTAAATACTTTACAGTTATAGTTGTATTAGATGGAGATGTTCCATATGTTTTAGTTTTTAAAAAGTTAGTTGGGTCAAATGATTCTTCTAATTTAGAAATAGAGTTAGGTAATCCTAATCCAACATTTTTAAATGAAGGAATAATTGTTTCTTCACTAACTGTTGGGTCTCCACTACCAAACTGAATGGTTGTTGTACTATTTGGATTAACTTGCTTAACAAATCTACGAGATGTTTTAAGTGTATTTAAAATATATGGTGTTGTTGATTTGAATTGATAAAGGTCTGGGTCATTATTCTCAGTATTTGGATAATCCACAAATACCAATTCTTGTGCTAAGTAAGGTACTTCATAGAATTTGTTTCCATCAGAATCTCTTACATCATAGATATCAATAATATTCGTATCCCCTAAATCAATACTTTGAAATTCTTCATATGCACCAAATGATACTTCTTCCGTTTTTATATCAGCAGAAATACATTGTACTAATTTTTTTATTAAGTAAAATGTTATTTCTCCACTTACACCATCTCTTTGGTATATGGAAATTTCTCTATCAGTATCATCGTTAAAATCTACTACATCTTGTGTAACAAATTGTACACCATTTGTAGATTCAACTCTCATACCTTCTTTAATTCTTAATAAATAAGTTTCATCATATGTGTTATCACCACCAGTTCCAATAGATGGAACTAATTGATAAACTGAAAGAGTTGTTACTGCTGGTGATGTTACTTTTGGTTTATATCCCAAGTATTGTGAAAGTGCTATCACATTCTCAATATCATCAGCATGAGTCATTAATGATTCTTTTAAAGTATCATCAACATAATACGAAAGTGAATCACCAACATAAGATGCCATTTCAATGAACATCATACCCGGTGATGATTCGTTAAAGTCTGAATATGTTTGTGGGAAATAAGTTTTAGCAAACTCAATCAGATTTCCTCTAAATTGAGAAAAATCTTTATTAAGGTACTTTATATCTTTACCCTTATTCTTAAAGTTCTTTGATGTTTTTGTAATTGCCATATCTTATTATCCCTGTACTGTGAATGTTAGAGTTTCCAAATTAACATTTTCACCTATTCTAAATTTAATCGAAACATTTAATTTATTGTTATCTCTCAATTCATCAGTTGATTCAATATCAATCTCTTCTGCCGTAACATAAGGTAACCATTGTTCTAAACTCTCGTTTATAGTATCTTCTATTCTACCTTCTAAATCATCTACATTTTGTTCAAACAATAATGATTGTAAACCACTACCAAATTCAGGTTGTAAAATACGTTCCCCCTTTTTAGTAAGTAGAAGATTTTTAATATTTGATTTAACTTGGTCTTTGGTTAGGAAAGATTGTACAAATGTATTCTCACCAAATGTTAATGGTAAGGTAATGCCAATTGCATAATTTGCAAACTCTTTGGTATCCTTTACAATTTTTCTACCTAACTCAACTGCCATAATTTATATTACATTCCTGGTCTCCAAGGACCTTTCTTTTTTTCTACTGCTTTCAATATTTGTCTATAATCTTTATTTAACAATTTATCCATTCCAGTATTTCCAGTTTGAACTGGTTTTTGTCCGTAACCCATTTGTTGTGCTATATTTGATGCACCTAATGTGTGTACTGAGTTTGAATCAAAGTTCATCGTACCAGATGATACTTCAGTTGGTGCCCCAGCATATGGTGGAACATCAGTTCCACTTCTTTGTTGTACGTTAAAAGGTTGTGTTTGTGCCAACACCTCATTTATTGCTGGATTCTTACTAAATGTTTTTTGTGGTTGAACTGATTCTTCCACTACATTTGAATCCATAAATGTTGGTTGTTTTGGTGTAACAGCTTCTTTAAGTTTTTTGTTTTCTTTCAATAACTTAGCCATTTCTTTCTTAACACCTTCTTTAACGAGTTTGGGAAGAATCACTTTGATTTCCTCCTTAACTATAATTTGTATTGCTTTTACTAATTTATCAGTGTCCATTGTATAAAATGTTTTCCTTTCTATATAAATATTTGTTTTATTGTTTTTTGATTTTTATTCACACTTTGTTCCACCCATTTCCAATTGTGATATGAAATCAGGTAAAATATTTTCCAATTCATCATCTATTACATCTTCTGGTATAGTTGTATCAATAACGTTTTGTAATGATGTGTCTCCATTCAATATATCGGTTTCTTCCAATACCGCTTCTTCGTATTCTTGAGTAGGTCCTAACTGAGATATAGGTTCATCATCTGGTTGTTGAATTATAGCTGGTTCACTACCATCTTCAGATGGGAAGTTTATATTTGGAATAGGGATAGCTGGTGGAATTAGATATGCTGTCCAAGCTATTACCGCTGGTGCTGGTATTGGTGATGGTGCAGATGGATATAACGATGTTGTTTGTATAAATCCACCTATTGAAAATAAATGTACAATAGCCGCAAGTACAAACATATTAACCATTATCTCCTGTTTTCTTGCTGGTCTAATTGGTGGGTACATAGGCCAAGTACCAACGTTACTAACTATATTTGAATTAACTGCTATGTTTTGAATTGTACCTGGTGCTGGAATAAGTGGAATTGGGAATGGATTCATTTGAGCACCCGCCCAATATGCTTTTACACCATTTCCAAATTCATTTACCAAAGAAAAGTCTTTACCGGGTGGAGTTGCTAATCCTTTTAATAATGCTACTCTAAAAAGAGTTTCCATTATTTGTTTATTACCCCTATTGATTGATTCTTGATTTAATAAATCTCTACCACGTTTTACAGCCGCATCATATTCATCAGCCCAAATCTTTGCAACTTTATTTACATCTAAAGTGTTATAGTTTGGATTTGTTTTCCTTAATATATTTCTTTTGAATAATCCCCAAGACATTTTATGTAAGTTTATCAGTAACGTTACCAACTACATTAGTAGCACCACTAACCACTCCACCAACCGTATCAGTTACACCACTTACTGCTCCACCAACTGCACCAGCTACATCTGGTATTTCTGGTATAGGTGGTAATGATACCGATGGTATTTCTGGAATAGGTGGGATTTTTGGTAATCCTTTCTTTCTTTTTGGATTTTCTTCTAATTTCTTTTTTCTAAATTTTGGAATAGGTGGCAATTTAGGTAATGCTATTTTAGGTAACTTTGGTAACTCAGGTACCTCTACTTTGGGTATCTCAGGTAATTCGGGTAATTCAGTAGGTATTGAATTTGCTATATCTCCAACTTGCCCAGTTATATTAGATACATTGCCAACAACATTACCAACTGCACCAGCTACTCCACTTACGGCACTACTACCTGCATCAGCAATACCACCAGCGGTATCTCTTACTGAACCCAATCTTCCTTTTAAATCATCGTTTATTGCCATATTATTTTAATTGAACATTATTACTTAACAATGTATTTAGTTTACTTTTTAATGTTGTAAATTGTGCTATATTCGTTGGACCGGGTGATGATGGACCTGCTGGTGTTAAGTATATTTGTTGTACTATTAAATCTAACATCTCACCTAATAATTCAACTAATGTTTCACCTTTAGCGGCTGCTTCTAATGTACCATCCGTTCCCAATGCTATTGTACCATTACCAATATCAATATTAAAATCTCTATTCTTAGTATCAACAAATATGTGGTCATTCACTGTTAGGTTCATTCCTCTATTACTATCTAATGAAAATTTACCATCGGTTATCATACCAATATCACCCTTACTAGCTAATATCATTTGAGATGTTTTTGCTGAAAGTATAATCCTGTCAGAATTTAATAATATCTGATTACCCCTTAATTCATTTGGATAATCAAAAAAAGATTCTTTTTTGTTTTCTACTGGTAGTGTGTATTCCAATAAAGCGTTTCCACCACCTAAGAATATAATATTACCATCACTATTAACATCTTCTTCTACCAATACACCATCTTCTTTTTGTCTATTTTCTGGTGATTCTCCATTTCTTAAAATTAAAGAAGGAGAAAATTCATTATCAGTATTATTATACCCACTAAGTCTAATTGATTGTCCAAATCTACCTTGGAATAAAGTATCTCCTTCATATAATTTAAGTTTATGAATACCTTCCTCAATACCAAAGTAATCACCAAAACCATCAAAATCATTTACACTATTTGTATTTGAACGAGTAATTCCAGTACTACTTACTTTGGAGTAATTTTTTGATTTATTTCCAGTATCAGTTTCTTGAGTAGCTGGAAATAAACTTGATATTAAGTTTTCAGCGTTAGATGTGTTTGGTGATAATCCTTTTGAAATCTGAGTATAAATGTATTCACTACCTAACTTTTGAATGAAAACAGTTTGATTTCTAAGTGGTAATATAGTAACTGATGAATCTAATGGTCTAGCAAATATTAATTCATTATTTTGAATATCACTCACCAATCTACATTGAATAGAACCAACATCTGCTATTGTTCTTCTGCCTTCTTTTATTTCAGGATGGTTTTCATCCAAAATAACAGAATATACAACAGCTATATCACTTTGCTTTTCAAATACATCAGCAACAGAAGAAGCTGCTTTAGCTACGTTCCATAATAAGTTACCACCAAAAAAACTCATTTAACTTTCTATTTTTTGTTTTACTTCTTCTATTTCATTTTGTAAATCATCTACCCTACTAACCTCATCTTGAACTTGTTCAATCTCTGAAAGTAATTGTTCTCTTTCGGCATCGGTGAGATATCCAGTATCTCCTTCTGATTTTTGACTTGATGCAATAATTCTTTGTGCGATAGTTGCTAACTTAACTAATTGGTCATCGTTACGAACTGATGTATCAATTAAGTCTTTGATGACCGGGCCTAAGATTCCCATATCACCATTATGTCTAATCATTTTTCTGATTTCAAAGATGACTTCAGAAATATGTTTCTTTTTGTTAATTTGGTTGTTGTAAATATCCTCGAACAACCCACTTAGGTTTTTGCCGGGGAATAATTCAAAATCTGTTGACATAGTTTATTAATATTGTGTTCAATATATAAATATCAATAAACAAAAAAGTGTGGGATTACCTCCCCTGTCCTCTATATGCCTTTTTGTAGTTTCTACTATTTTTAGATTTTGAGGTCTTACACTTAGAGTGTATTCCTGGTCTCTTTTTTTTAGAAGTTCCAAAACGATTTGATGTAATTATTTTTGCCATAATATATTTAGATTATACCAATAAGTATATTATACTAAACCAAACAAAAACAATCACTTATTCTTATAGAAAAATTCTAATATATCCCTTTCCAAAGTAACATCCATTACGAAGTTATCTCCATACATAATGCTAGTAAATGTTCCTTCATCTTCATCGGTTATTTCGATAACATAATCTATCTCATCAAATGTTACTTTATAACTTTCACTCTTTCTGATTCTTTGTATATTTTTATGTTCCGTAGTTCTTTCAATAACTTCCTTACCACTTATATCAGGTACATTTAGAAGTTGGGTTACACACTTAGCATAGTTTGTTTTAAGGGTATCTATAAAGAAGATATCATTCATCTTACTCATTAGATACAATCGTTGTTTTTTATCCAAACCACCTGCCTTAAAATCACCAGTGTATTGTACGATTGGTAATGATAGTATTGCTTTTTGGGAATCTTCTTTTAATCGTTTAAAATCTACTTTGGATTTTATTTGATGTGGGTGATTGATATCTTTATCACATGGTATTGCTAAAATATCATAGAATGTATTTGTACCAAAGTGTTTTTGTATTAGAGAAATCATCTTTATTCTTTTTCAGTAGCATATTTTACACCCATAATTGTACCAACGATTGAGAATGCGTTAGTAAGGAGAATACCAAACATATTACTCCAAGTAGAACCAATGATTTGAGTATCAGTACCAGACATCAATGCCAACCCATACATAACAGTTGTAAGAACACCAACTCCAACAATTACATAAAGTGCTACCTTTACAATCGTACTGATTAATTCGAATTGGGTTTTCTTTTGCATTACTTCTAAATCTTCCAATGCTTTATCCTTACCCTTTTCTGCTTCCTCTCTTAACTGATTAGATTCTTCCAATGCTATTTGGAGTTCTTCCATCAGTTCATCATTTTCTTTTTGCTTATTAACAAGTTCTTTATTTTGTTGTTGAACTTGTTTAGTTACCTTTAATCTTTTTCTTCTTGATTCAGAATCCTTTTCCTTACAAAGTTTTAGATACTCTTCGAACTCAGTATCACCTTTAGGTGCTTGTAGAATTTTTAAGAAGTTTCCTTCTATGTAAATTCTTTTCTTTTTAGCAACACCTAAAAGAACATCTCTTGTATGTTTTGTAACTTCAATCATTATAGGTTACTTATAAACTTTGAATGGAGCAGTTCGGTTTAGATATCCATCATAATCTTTTCTGAAATCTTCTAATCGAGGTTCAATATCATCTGATTTAATAATCCAGAATTGTGCACCCGCCGATTTTGCCTTTTCAATCTCTTGATTATCATCTGATGAAGATATAATTCCGATTACACACCCATTACCATATTCGAAATTGATTTTACGAATCAACTCAATCCCATCGAAGGATGAACCGATTATATTTAAATCAACAAATACACACTCAGGTCTATCATCATCATTGTTATCAGGAAACCATTCTTTAAATTTTTTATCAGCTTCATCGGAAGAGTTAAGTGCTTCCAAAGATAAAGTGATATCTAAGATACTACAAGCATCTTCAAATACTAAGTGGAATAAATCCTCATCATCCACCAGTAAGATTGAGTTAATCATTTCATTCATTTTAAATTAATTCTTAATTTAGTGCCGTTATTTAATTTTTCGGCTGTTATTCCAAAACCATGTTCATTCAGAATTGCGATACAAATATTTAATCCCAATCCAGAACCCCCTTCTTTTTGTCCTTCTCTTCTTGTATATGGTTTGGATAACTCAATGAACTCATCATTAGTAATCCCCCTCCCATTATCTTCTACACACATTGTTGAGTTATTTTCCATATAAACTCTAACCATCTTTGTACTACTATCATTATACTTTAATCCATTTCTGATTAAGTTATCTATTGCTGTACAAAAGAGTGGTTCATTTACTGGTGTGGTTGGTAATCTCTCTATCTTAACTTGTGAGATATAAGATGTAGAAGATAAATAGTTTCTAAGTATCTCAGCAAGGTTACATTCTACCATATCTAATTGTGCATCTTCCTTTACCAAATTGGTAAATTCTTTTACACCTGAATACACTTTCTGAGTATGTCTTAATCCTTCCTCTAACATTCGTAGTGGAGAACCTATTTTTAATTCTTTAATTTTTTCTTCCGATAATCTCCGTTGTAAGGATGATAATCCTCTTGGCATATATGTGTTGATACCACTATGCATATCGTGTCGGAGAATCTTTGCAGCATGTTCTAAGTAAGAGTTTTTCTGATTAACTTCTACCTCTGCTAAGTGTTGTAGTGTTGTATCGGTTGCTATCTTTAGAACTTTATCATAACCACCATTGATACTTTTAATAGGAGTATAATTACCAAACAACCAAACAGAACTTCCATCTTTTGCTATTCGTTCAAACTCACCACTTATATTTTCTCCTCTTTTTAATCTTTGCCAAAACTCTCTATATTCCAAACTTTCTCCATATTGCTTTGGAACTAATGCTTTATGTTGTTTATACTTCAAATCCTTTTCAGTACATTTCATTGTACTACAAAATTTTGAATTAGCTTCTAAAACATAGCCATCCATATCCAACATTACAACTAAGTTTGATTTATCAATTGCTGATAATTGTAAATCAATATTTTTTTCTTTGAGCTTTGTACTTTTTATGAAATTATATATGACATAAGAAAATGGTGGTATAAATAATATTATACAACCATAACCAAATTCAGCTAAAAGATAAGAAGGTTCTAACCATCTGAATATAATGCAAGTTTGTACTATAAAAAAGATGAATATAATAGAACCCGCTATGCCTAAACATATTTTTGCGAACTTATTCAATTTATAAAATATCGTTCAAAGTATATTATCGGAGAGATAACTGTTTGAACTTTTTAATTAAGTGAGGTAATGTAACGTATTTAGAATAAATATACGTTAATATGAAAAGAATTCATCTTCCTCATTATTATCAGATATTTCACCAGAATCTAAATACTCATTGAGCATTCTTTTCTGATGAATTTTCATTACATTAACTACCTTTGTTATATAATGAGTCTTACAATCTGTCATTTCTCTAATGAGAAGATATAAATGTTTTTTATTAAAGTTTTCGATATATTGACTTCTTCTGAATAATTCTAAGATAGCATCTGCTATTTGAATATCTCTTTTCTTTGTAAATACTTTTGTAAGATTTTTATCCCAATATGCTAACATCAATTCTTTGAACTCATCAAATTCATTTCCTTTTTGTTCCTGATAAAAATCATTTTCAGGATTCCAAGTTTCTGGCATCTTAGATAATAGTTCAGTCTTTTTATATCTTTTGTAGTTTGAATTGTTACTTAGAATTAAATGGTTTTTTGCAACAATAGAAAAATAAGAAAATGCTCTACCCTTATCTGGCTTATACATATGTATTTTTTGAATCAATACAGATACAACCTCTTTCTTAACATCTTCTTTAGATACATCAAAGTATGAAAACTTAAATGTATTTAAAATGTTTTCTGCTAATTTTTCAAATGGATATTTAATTCTTTCTTTATATATTTTATTTCTCTCCTTTGGGTCACTTGATGCGTTATATTCTATAATAGCATCTTGTGCTGGAGTTCCAAAATATATTTTTGATTTCTTTTTTCTAGGTCTTGGCATATTTTATAAATTGGTTTTATACTTTTCAATAGTATCTTTTAACTCTGTGAAAACTACACCAACTTCATCATCGGATTCAAAAGAACCTCTGATATCTATCTCTCTCATCTCCTCTAACATTTTTTCCAAAGTGCCAATGGATAATTCATTTAAGTTATCCATATCGTTAGCGATTGTTTCAATCTGTCTAACTAATTGAGTACCTCTCCAAATAAAAAATATATTTGATATTGTAAGTACTCCTATGATAATGTATAATATGTAGATTAATTCCATTTAGATAATATTTTTACTAATATACGAAAAAATAATTAAAAAACCAAATTATGCTTCACCTTTTTCTCCCCAGTAAGGAAAATTAAGTAATTCAATTTGCTTTTCTTCATCTTTTACTTCGTTAGATAACTCTTTTATTCTTTCTATAATCCTAAAATCTAACTTTTTTCTATTAACCAATTCGGTTTCAATTAATTCTTCTACTATCGATTCTAATATAATTTCCAAAGTTGCTATTTTTTGTTCTAATATGTATAGTTTATTCATTCATTAGGGTGTAAGAGAACCAGTTAGTTGATTAACTGCTTCCATAAATTCTTTAAAATCTCTATCCGATTCCGTTTCGTAATCTAAACTACCAAACGCCTTCTTAACAGAGTTATGATGGTAACCCATTGCGTGTGCCAATCGAACACACATAATCTTATATTCATAAATATTCATATCATCAGGAACATCGAATGAAATGTTTTTTGCTTCCCTATTTAGGGAATCCTCTGATGTGTAACTAAAAATTCCCATAATTATACTAATTTATATCCTTTATCTAAAAGAGGTTGTGCTTTTTTGTATTTAACAAATTCCATATCTCCTTCAGGTGATTGTAACATTACTCTTTCGTTTCTACCTGGCTTCTTTTCTTTTTTGATTTCTGCGCTATATCTTCTGTTTGGTGATGTTACATCAATACCATCAATTGAATCAATTAATCTTTGTGCAGTAATACATTCGAATAATCCTAAATCATTCATATACTCATCTTGATTTTCCCAAGTATCTTTATCAGATGAAAATTCTACAATACCTAAATTATCAGTATCTACTTTAAATGATTTATGTCTTGCCGTTTTTCTTGTCTTTTGTTTTACACTATCCCTTTCAAAGTAAACAACCATAGCTTCTGATGTTTCGGTTACTATTGGGTTTACCAATGTTAAATCATCGTACTCTCCTCCAAATTTGATAGTAACAATACGTTTATCCATACCAACATCTAAGGCATTTACGGCATGCTCTTTATCTAATTTAGATATTCTTTCTTTATATTCATTTAACTCTTCGTTTGTAACGGGAGTTTTTTCAACTCTTTTTACTATCATAATATTTTTCTATTTCTTCGGTTAGGTAATCTACTGCTTCTGAACTTCCGATGAGTGCTCCGTATTTTGCGTAATACTTAATCCACCTATCTCTATCAGATTCAAGTTGTTTTTTTAATTGATATTTTTCTGGTACATGAACTTTTATATAACTCATAATAAATCCTCAGGTGTTTCTCTATAAACCCTATAACTATCTTCATCAAAGTGTTCAGTCGAAACCTCAAACACAATTGAGTTATCTTCTAATGAAATTAACTGATGAGGTAATCCTCTTTCAATTAAAACACTATCACCCTTTTCTAAAGTTTTACCTTCTAACTTTCCATCTTCTACATTCAACCAATTAAATTGAAATCTTCCTTCTTGCACATACCAGCTTTCTTTTTTCTTTAAATGGTAATGCATTGAGAATCTATTTCGTTCTTTTGTGAATACTAATAATTTTCCACAATACTCTTCATCATTGTGAATCCATAGTTCATATCCCCAATTCTTTTCTACTCTCTTAGGAGCTTTAATATCTACATCTATAATCATTCTGCGTAACTTTGTGTGTTTAACAATCCACTATAAGCACATACACTTTCTCTTGCAACAAACGGCATAATAGCCAATTCCTTTGCTTTAGCTTCTACCATTACATCAACATCGGTTCCATATAAATCAGGTAACTTATTAATGTAATCTGAGTGTGCTTGTGGTTTTAATTTATCATTCTCTTCGTGTAATGCTTTACTTTCAGAGTAATGAACAATAGGTTTAATATCTTTAGGCCAAGTTGAGATTGCTAATCTTAATGCTTCTTCTTCACTCAATCCACCTGTATTGAATTTGTGGTGGTGATAATCAAATACGATTGGGATACCAATTCTTTCATGTAAATACATCAAATCTTTTACTGAATACATTGATGCTTTATCATCGTTCTCAACAGTCAATCTACTTTTTACCGAATCAGATAATCTTTCGAAGTTCTTACAAAATCTATCCATAGCTGATTTCTTATCTCCATAAACACCATTACAATGAATGTTGATTTTGTTATAATGTGATTTTTCTAATCCTAACAAATCAAAAATCTTACCATGCATTTCTAAATCAGTAATTGTATTTTCTACTACATTCTCTCTTGGAGATACTAATACGTTAAATGGACCAGGATGTGATGTAATTCTAATTCCATTTTGTTTTGCATAATGACCACATCCTTCTAACATTGTCTTAATTCTTAGATAATGTGGTGATTTTTCAATATCATACTCAGAACCCCACGGAAACATTTCAGATGATAATCTGAATAGTTTTATTCCGTTTTTATTATTCCATTTTAAAATATGAAATAAATCTCTTGCATTTTGTAATCCCAATTCAGTTGCGTATTCAACACCCCTTTCTAAGAATGTTCTTTTAATCATAGAACGATTGGTAGTTATTTTTGGTTTTTGACCCGATAGAGTCATATTAATACAAGCGTATCCTAAATTCATCTTTTGTATGATTTCTTATTTGTTTATAACAAATATACGAAATTATTTTCAAAAAACCAAATTATTTTTAATAAGTTTTAGAATCAAAATCAGTTGGATAAGAAGTATCTTTATTATTTTTGATGTAAGTCAACCAATAGTTTACCGCATTTTGATTGTTTATCCACTTACTTCTATCTCCCCAATTAAAATTAGGTCTAGCGTAAAATGGTTTTTCATTCAGTACATATTGTGCTCTTTTTGAATTTGATGGTACAGGTTCATCAATTAACCCATCACCAGTATTATCATATCCATCAATAGTACCATCACCATCAATATCGATTCCTCTACGCTTAGTAGTCTTTGTTAATGATTCGGTTTCATCAACTTTTTTTTTTAAATCTTCTGCAGCTTCTTTTAACTCTTTGTTAGGTTCTGATTCCTTTTCAGATTCTTCTACCATTTTTGAAATATCTTTTGGTGAGAAATCTAAATCTTCATTATCAAACTCTTCATTTGCCAATTCATCATCAACATCAAATTGATTTCTAAAATCTTCCATCTCTTCTTCAGTCCAAAAGCCATCATCTTCTTCTGGCTCCTCATCATATAGTTCTCTCTTACGAATTACTTGTTGTTTATCTACAATTCCCTTATCAACTTTTAATGCGTTGTTAAAAGCGATTACTAACGCTACTGCTAGTGGGTCGAATACAAATATAATAATAAGAATAAACCAATTAATAATTTGGTCCATCGGTTTATCTAATAATCCACTAAGATATTGTAGGGGACCTAACTCTGATGAAACACCTTCTGATGATTCAACATCTAATATTTTTAATTGAATAGATTGTAGTGAATCAGCTGCTACTTCTCTTTTTGCTTGAACCTCTTTACGATTTTGTTCTTCAACCGATATTCTTTGTTGTGATAATCTTAATTCAGTTGTTGAAATAGTGTTTCTAAATCCAGTCGTTGATGATGTATCTCTAACTTGAATAGAACTTGCTTTTGCATTTGAAAGTGTTGCTATGTTATCTGATATTCGTTCTAATTCAGTATCATATCTAGCTACATCATCTCCCCAAAACTTTTCTTTTTGTTGTAAGAATGATAATTGTTTTTCTTGAACACTAAACTGATTAAATGTATCTTGAAATGCTGCTGTAAGGAATCCATAGATACCCAATGATGTAATTAGTATTAAGATAACTACTGCTCCACTTAGATAGATTCTAAATGTTTTGTTTATCTTTTCCCAATAGTTGTAAAGATATCCAGCCGTAATTAATTTAGCTAATTCCAATGAACTTGCCATTATCATTACGGAGAATGCTGCTCCTGCAAATAGTTTAGATAAACCACTTACGGAGAAGAATGCTGCGTTAAATGCTACGAACAACGCAGATAATCCTAACAATAAAGTTCTAAATTTCATTTTGGAGTTTTATCCAATTAAATTTCTAGTTAACTCTAGTAACCTTTCAATTTTAATTGTCATAGATATGGCATCTTTTTGGTTAGATGGTCTTTTTCCTTCTAACATCTCTTTGATTACTACGTTTGAGTTTTCAATACCGTCTAAGTAATCTTTTACTTTTGTTTTGTATGCTTCTTTCATAATAACTTATCGTTTCTTAATATATATAAATATCTAAAAATCAAAAAAGGGAGATTTTTTACAACCTCCCCTAACTAAACTAACACCACTAAGACTAATATTTAATCTTAACTTTTTTTGATTTTCTTTCTTCCTTTTTATCCAAAAGAATAGTAAGTAAACCATTTTCAATGGATGCTTCGGCCGAAACCCCATCGTAATCTTTCCCTACTTTAAATCTTAGATTTACATTACCAACTACCGCATTTACATTTTCAGTTTCTGCTTTAATTGTAATTAAATCTTCTGTAACATTTAATTCAACATCTTTAGGATTATGCCCTACAACATTGATGAGGAGTTTTTGTTTTCCATCTTCAGTTGTAATAGAATAATTACCTTGTTGGTGATTAACTTGAAGTGGTTTGAATCCTTTATCAAACACATCATCAAATAAGTTGTCAATTGTATAAATCATATTTTCCATTTTTAAGTTAAACATACAACCTATATATTACCAAATCTATACCAATTTGTTTTAGATGACTATTTGTCAGTTTATTTAAAAGTTTTCGGAAATTTTGTCATACATACCCGTTGATTTCATATATTCTGAGTTTTCTTGTCTACAACTCATATGGTCAGCCCAATGTAAAATGTGGGGTAAATCGGTTTTTAATTGATGTTGTTCTATATAGGATACCCAATACTTTTTAGTTGCCTCATTATACAACCCATCTGCCATCATAATACCCAATTGTTCTTTCTGAGTATATTTGATTCCATATTGATTCAATAACCAAAGAGCTCTATCGGTTACATCAAAGTATTGTAACTTTGGATTATTAACGAAGTATTCTTTTTTATTTTTTTGATGCCACTCTGATTCTTGTGGGATATAATATGGTTCTGCACCATCACCCAACTTTCCTAAATCGTGGTGAAATGCAGCAAAGAATAATTCTTCATCAGTAAAGTTTACAGTCCCACCACCTTCTTCAAATACTTTTTTTAATTTATATGCATTTCTTGCTACATTCATTACGTGGTCAATATAACCACCAGGATATGCGGAGTGAAAATTAAGTTTACCACTAGCAGGTGCGATAGCTAATTCATTTCCTAATTCATCGGCTGAATACATATGGAGAAGCTTTTCCAATCTTTCTCCAGTAAATACCTTTTTAATAGCTTCTATAAATTTATTATAGTTTGCTTCTAATTGTTCTGGTGTGTAATTTCTAATCATTCTTCTATATATTTTGATGTTAGTGCTCTATATAATATTTCTAATTCTTCTTCAGTTGTACAAAATCCAAGTCCATCGAAATCTAATATCTCAATAAAATATTGACCTGGTTTTAATCCCATATTTCGTAATTCCATATCATCATCAGATGAATTTGTTACAAATCTTGGTGCGTATTTATCCGTTCTTTCTTTTGGAATTGGTACAGTCCAAAAGTATGGTTTATCTAATTCATCACCTTCTTCAATATCTTCTCTATTTTCTATGAAATCAGGTGTACCATTATAATCATTTGTTATATGTTTTGACCAACCCTGCCTTTTAAAGGTTTCATCGGTTAGTGGTGTTGCTTGTAACTTTACCTTTCTCATTCTAATATGATTCTAATAGTTTCTTCTAAATCTTCAAATCTTGCTTTTACAATAAGTGTATCACCAACCATTTCATCTATTGGTGCAATTACTGTATTTATTTCTCCACCATCTCCACTATATGAAAACTCATTAATAGTTGGTACAATAGTTCCAGCAAATCCAGTTACATATGTTGTATCTACATCTACCCAATCACCCAATACATTTATAGTTCTTCGGATGAATACATAAGCAGTATCATTTAAAGTCCATTGATGAGATGATTCCCATTCAACTAATTGTGGATATGGTTCTTCCCCATTGTTTAAAAGTTTACCTGTAATTCTATGAATTGTTTGAATAGAATTATCAGTTGAATTTAATTCTAATTTATATAATCCTTCATTAGTTGTATCTAATCTACCATCCAATTCCATTGTGTAATTATCAGGTAAATCTGATAATGGGTCATCCGTACAAGATGTTAATGTTCCCAATAACATTAGTGAATAAAAAACTAATGCAAACTTTAATAAAAAATTTATACTATCGAATTGTTTCATAATAAATAATCTAAAATAGAATCCCAATCAGGATATTCATTAGGAGAGTTGTTGTTTTCCCAATCATATCCAAATCTTAATAATTTACCTTTGAACTCACCAGCACCATTCTTCAATCTATCATCGATAAGGTAATCACCCATCAATAAATCTTTTCTATGTGTTGTGAACATTCTTTTGTGGAAGATGTTATCAAAGTAATCTTCTAACCAAAATCTTTTATCAGTAAGAGATTGTGGATTACCCCAAGGGGCTGAAGTAGCAATGAATAATTCATACTTACCACTATCATTTAATTTCTTAATAGCTTCGATAGCACCTTTGATAGGAGGTGCAATTCTGAATAATCCTTGAATGTGGTCAGGATGGGTTTTGTATCTTTCTTCTAAATGTGGATGTTTTTCAAACCAATCTTTGATTGCTTTTCCGAAGTCAACGATGACTCCATCCATATCAATGTAAACTATTTTCTTTTTTATCATATCACTCATTAGAGTACTAATATACAAAATTTATTTGAAACATACAAGCTTTTTCTCAATTATTTTAACCATAAATTATATACATAATCATACGGAGCATCAAGTATTTCAGCAAGTTTTGAGAACAATCTTTCTCTTACTAAACTATCATGAACTCCAATGTATCTATAAACATCATTGGCTGTATATAGGTTGTTTAACAAACCTGTAAAGTTTGTGTCATCTCTAAGTTCAATTCCCAACTCATCAGTTGGATATTCGTTTAAATAAAATTCTTTAATATTCATATCGTTTATGGTTTAATTATACTAAGTAGTTTGGTCCGTAATAACTCCAACTAGCGGTTCCATCGAAGATGTTTCCTCTACTATGTTTAGCGGGAGTTTTCCATCCAGCTGGTTTTAGTAAATCTCCTTTTTTAATTGGTAGTTGTTTTAATTCACCATCTACCATAGAAATGAATCCCCAACAAGAAGTTCCATCCCATAATCGGATGTATTTTCTACCTTTATCAACTTTTAGGGGTTCGTAGGGTTTGTAACTAAAGTTTTTATCCCAATGCTCTTTTCTTTCTTCATTAACTTTTTCTAGCCACAAATCAAATTTAGTTTTCATATTTAATGTTTTAAGGTTTAACTCTTTAACTCAATTACAGTACTAACATACGAAAAAAAGTTGAGAAATCCAAATTTTTTCCCAACTTTTTTTAATAAATTTTACTAATTTTTTTATTGATATGCACTCAATAATCTAAGTAATTCATCTAACGCCTCATGTCTATGATTATCCATTAGATGAGTATAATAAACAAATTGTGAATCCTTTAATTTAGGAACTTCATGTATTGCTGAATCGTTTGAAAACTTTAAATCGATTTGTTGTGGGTCTCCAGTTAGAATCATTGTAGAACCCTTACCCAATCTACCTAACACCATTCCTAATTGAGATTTTGTTAGGTTTTGAAATTCATCAACTATTACAATAGAGTGTTCAAATGTTCTACCTCTGAAGTGAGAAAGTGATACTAATTCAATATTCTCATCCTTTTCCATCTTTTCCAAAATGGCTGGTTTGTTGTACACCTTTCTCATATTGGAACGAATTGGTACTAACCAAGGTTCCATCTTTTCATCTAAAGAACCTGGTAGAAATCCATTATCTTCGTTTGATATAGTTGGTCTTGTTATAACAATCTTATTGACTTGTCTTGTGAAAAACATATCCAATGCGATTTGTACTGCTAATAACGTTTTTCCAGAACCAGCTTTTCCTTGTATAAAATTATAAGGGTGATAAAGGATTGCTGTTTTTGCTAACTTTTGTTCATCTGATAGGGTTAGATTAAATTTAATCTTTCCTTTAGGTGGAACCTTCTTAATGTTCTCTGCCATCTTTTTAATTAATAGTTGTTATCTTATGCGATTTTTTAGTTAGAGATTTTCGTTTTGGTTTAATTGTTTTTTCATAATCTACAATCTCAGCACAAATTTCGTACTTCTCCATTCGTTCACATAAATGTAATAGTCGATGTAACGCCAACATATAATCCTTCTTTTCTATTACTGCTACAATATCGTGAATAGTAAACTCAATCAATATAATTGATGGTAAACCTTGTTTGTGTGCATCTATAAGAAGGGCTAGGGTTTGGTAAAGGAAGTCATCTCCGTAATCATACAAATACTCATTCAATGTGGTATTATTGAGAGAGATGTATTTTCTCCAATCAACATTTGCTAATGGTCGTTTCTTCATAGAGCCCGAAATGTTTAAGTGTTACTATTATAAATATAAGGAAGGATTGATTTTAATCCATATATCCCGGTCTACCCGTACCAGTACCAGGACTTCCACCAGTGTTACCATTTGAACCATCATTATCAGTTGGTGGATTATCACCACCCGGTGTTGAACCATCGTTAGGATTTTCTCCATTATCGGTTGTATCAATTATCCACATTTCATTGCTAGCATCCCATTCCCAATACTTACCATTGAAAAGTACAGTCTCACCTGGCTGAACTCCTCTTCTACCAACTGGTGGAAATTTGTTTGGATTTGGGTCGGTTGGATTACCATCATCATCGGTTTGTGTATCGGTTTGGTTAGATGGTGAATCATCCTCTGCATCATCTTCTGGAGTATATCCATCAAAATCACCCAATTCTTCAACTGGTATTAATCTATCATCGTAGTTTGCAGCTGGTTTAGTTACCACCCAAGTTATGTATTTAATTAATTCGTTTATATCATATGATGGGTTTGCTACTAACACACCCTCTGAACCTACATCGTAATTTGAATAAACAAATAGATTCTTTCTAACCTCAACTTGACCAGCTACTTCGTTTCTATTTAAATTAATACTAAGTTCTTTTCTTCTTAGAAATTCAACCTTTTCTTTTATAGGTTTAATATCAATTACCACAATGTTCTTTTCTTCTATAATATCGTTTACGGCAAATGGACTACCATCTACTTTATATTCATCCATTAGTGTTTTAAAGAAGTCATATGCTGCATATAATTGTGGTTCAGTATCTAACCCATCTTTTAAACAAAGTATAAAATCAAAATTAATGTCTTGGTCTAATAGTACATTTACTTTAGATAAATCATATCTCGGAACATCTACAAAGTTTTGTGGATATTCACCATATAATCTTATTTTGGCTATCTCTGGAAAATTACCTACTATTTGTTTTTCAACAACTTCCGTATCTTTGTTAAATATTTCTCTAATACTTCGAAATCCTCCTTTTTTCTTTGATGGAGGTTTTGATTCAGAAGTGATAGTTTCTAATACATCGTTTTTAGTTGGATTACTTGTTTGAGTTGGTGGTGGGTTTACAGGTGGTGTAGGAATTGGTGGTGGTAACGCTGATGGCGGTGGGGTTGGGTTCGAATTAGTATTACCACCAATAGTAGTTTCATCAAATCCAATAAGTCCTCCTCCAGTATTTCTTGGTTCAGCCATTATAATTCCTTTCTATATAAATATTGAAGTTTGAGAAAGATTAGATTCCGTTGTGTCCTTCATCATAAAACTGAACATTTACTCCTGCTTCTTCGAACATCTTCCAACTCCTTTCAGCGGATTCTTCCCATTTAGGTCCTTTTGCTCCACCACCCCGTTCACAAAAGATTCTTACGATTCCAGCATTAATAATTCCCCTAGCACAATCGGAACAAGGGATACCACAACTTAGATACATTGTACACCCTTTAGTGGAAACTCCAATTCTAGCTGCGTTATATATAGCGTTTCTTTCAGCGTGTTCAAACCAAAAATACTTTTCTGGTCTTTCTTGTCTTTCCCTTATATTATCATCGATGCCTCTTGGGAATGAATTGTAACCAGTAGATACAATCTCTTTATCTTTACCAACGATTACTGCTCCAATCTGAGTTCTCTCATCTTTGGATTTAAGTTTAACTTGGTGTGCTAAGTTTTGAAAATATTCTACCCATCTCATAATAATAAGTATTTATAACTCAAAGATGTTTCCGTTTGAAGTTAATTTACCAAATCTACCATCTTTCATCACCGAACCATTTGAGAAGATTGTATCTAATCCGCTCAACTTCATTGTTCCCTGATTGATGATATCTTGGTGATTGTGAATGTGTCCAAATAAGCATAACTTTGGATTTACTTCCATTACTCTATTGAGAAGGGATTTATCACCACATCTTTCTATGTTACCATTTCTATCAGTAGATAAATCCAATATACCTTTTGGTGGTCCGTGATTGATTACAATATCCACATCATCATCAATAATATTTCTCCAAATTCTTTCTAACTTATTTCTATCTTTGTTGAATGCCCAACCATATCCAAAAGTTGGGGTGTAGGGTGAACCGAAGATTTTTAATCCTTCAATAGTGATACTTTCGTTTTCCAAATAGATAATGTTGTGTCTTTCAAAATCTTCTTTGGTTACGAATTTATTTTCAATAGAAGTATCGTGATTTCCAGCAACAAAAATCTTATACGGAATCTTTAGTGTACGATACCAATCAATAAAACCTTTTACCTCAACTTCGTTAGGATAAGGGTCTTTTGGATTAGAACAATCCCCACTAAAAATCACCATATCAATATCAGTTGGAACTTCCAACAACCTATGATAAGTGTGTGTATCTGATATGTGCCAGATTCTCATAACTAAATTCCGATTACTAATTCTCTATTCAACCAACCAATGATGAGTTCTAAATCACCATTGAGATTTCTATTGTGTGTTAATTTTAAATATGGGAAAATATAGATTTGTCCCCATACTGAATAGGTATTAAATTTTATTTTGCCCATTTACCTCTTTGAACTAATTGAGAGATTATACCATATACTGATAAATCCTCATAAGTGTCTTGAATGTTTTCACCAACCTCATCGGGTTGACCTTTTACAACTAACTGAAGTAACCTTTGAATTTTATCATTTTTTCTAAACCACAAACCAGTTAGAGCAACTTTCTTATCCTCTTCAGTTTCTAATGTTGAACCAACTGATATATTACCTGGTCCATAATTTCTTTGTTTTTTACAAAAGGTGATATACATCTCATCTAAAATCTTTTTAAATTCCGATGTTGTTTGAGGATATGTTTTTTCACAAAATTCTACTGCTGTTTGTTTCTTTGCCATAATTATACTTTATTGTTTACCAACAAAGATACGAAAAATATTTTTAATATCCAAACGTTTTTAACTAAATTTAAAAAAAGTAAAAAAAGTTGAATTTTTTTTTACGTTTGGGGAAAGTGATGTATATCTATATATACTCACATAAGATACTCTAAGGTGATGCTATGAGTTTAAACGCATCTAAACTTCAATCAGAAACGATTGTTGGACCGAGCAAATATTCTTTTTGATTTTTCGGACACAGTGATACGGTGCAAGACAAGACAAGTGTTAAATAAAAAAATTAAAATAAAAATTTAGACAAGACAACTAAAGCACTTCATAGTTAAATTGGTCTATTCTTCTTACTACCCTATATACTCTTTGTGTCGGGTCGTTAGAATCCAATTCATCTCTTTTACTTTGCGCTTCAGCTTCGGTATCAAATTCATCTAAGGAATCTTCTGAATTTAATTTATAAACCCAAATCTGTCTTTTTGCCCAATTAGGGTCAGTTCCATTATCAACAGGAACTAATTGTTTTTGTACTGCAAATTCTTTCATAGTTCTACTCCTCTTTTTTGAAGTTCTCTTTTAATCATTTGTTTTTTCTTCTTATAGGAAGGTGTGCCATATAACTTTATCAACTCTTCTGTTCCTGCCCCACTCAAAGTATAATGCTTCCAAAACCATTTATTGATTTGTTTCCCATTTTTATCTCTAAGATATTCCTTTGTACTTGGTTTTAATTTTGCTGGCATTATATTAATTTGTTTTCTTTTAAATAGTTGAACATATCGTTTCCAATCGATATTCCCAAATCTACATCTGATTGATAATGTACTTTTGCTATTACTCTACTCTTAGCGATATCTCTACCCAGCTTCAAAAATTCCATTTTATGTTGAGGATATTTATGAGCCATATAGTTTGATATTAAAATACCTTGAGTAGCATGACCAGATGGATATGATGGTGAATCCGATGTTGTGTTTTCAATTTTGTTAGTATCCAACTCTATGTTAAGTAGAGGTGCGAGTTTATAAGGTCTTGGTCTATTGAAGTGATATTTTAAATCCAATATAACTCCACTAGCAGCGTTTTTTAACTTTTTAACCATTTTTTCAGGAAAATTAACATCCAACTCTTTACACAATTTCTTATAAGAATCTCTTACTTTATCCATTTTGTAAGAGAATTCATCATCAGTTGGAATTTGTGAAAGTCTGATTAATTCAGTCATTGTTCTTAATGATTCATTTCTATAAGGTTTTAAATTCTTATACTTATCATATTTGAATTCAGCAAAGATAGAATCAGAAAGTTCAGAAATACGTTGAGCATGTTTTGGTTCAACCGAATCATTATTGGTTAAATCATATACCTTCCCTATATTTTTGAAATCATATACTAACATATCTATAAATATATTAATCTACAATAATAATAGTTTTTTTGATTTCTTCTTCAGATAAAATTAATATTAAGTTTAATTCTCCTTTAGGTAAAGATTTTGTGTAAAGGATTTTTGTATTTAATCCCATTGTTGGTGTGAATGATTCTTTTGCTATTACCGAATTGTTTGGATGAGATATAATTAACATATGTTCATCAGTAGATGATACTTCAAATGAATATTCTTGTCCATCAACCACTTTAGATATTGATTCCTCAAATATCATTTCGTATTGTGGATATGGCTCAACAACCATTAACTCATCAGGTTGACAAGATACCAAAATTAATAATATAAATAATAATATCTTTCTCATTTTATAATTACATTTATTATATTAGCATTTACATCAACAACTTCTGATTTCTTAACCGATACCAATCCTAATGTTGATTCAAATGATTGTATTGGTTTAAAATAAATTTTATATTGAACACCACTGTTTAAGGTTAGTGAACCATCAGTTGATATAGAACCTATCTTAACATAAGAACTCCTCTTAGCGTCAAAGCTATTCATCATTGTGTTGGTTTCTAACTTATCATATTCTACTCGTTCATTATCAAACCCAATTCTAAATTCAGAACCAATTAGATTAAAATTATTCTCAGGCAAATCTAATGTAATGATTATATGTTCTTCAGTTTTTTCAATATCTAAATCAACCTCTAACGAAGTATTGTTTTGAGTAGATGAATTTCTTACACTCATAGATTGTACTGCTGGTGAACTTGTTGATTGTGTTGCAGAATGTGAAAGGTTTACATCACCTATAAAAGAAACCTTATACTCTAAAGTTTGTATCGTATCTATAAGATTAAACGTAAACGATGTTGATGGTGATTTATTTGTTTGTGTTTTCCAATTAGCAGTTGTGGTATTATCGTATTCTGATTTAGGAACTATTCTCATTATTTCAGATAAAGTTCCATTAAAAGGAGTTTCACCACCTGTTAAAAAGGATAACCCTATTTGACTATCTTGAAAATCAAATTCACCATCTTGATTAACATCTGAGTTTTGTAATTGAACTCCACTTAAATCTCCTTTTAATCCACCATTGATTCCACCACCAGCTAACTCGTTAAATCCTGCAACTACATCTGCAACTGTAATGTAATCATCCATAAATTCTTCCGCTGTCCATTGTTCTATATTATTAGATGGATTCATAAAAGATATTTTATGTCCTTTGTATATTTCAACATCTTCAAATGAGAACTCTGCCCTCATTCCATAAAATCCATTTGCATCTCTAATATAAGTTGAAGAAGTGGAGTTTGTAAAATCCAATTGAGTATCGGTGTAAATGTAATATTCTCCCCATGTTCCATCATCAGATTTGAAAGTTACATCCCCATCCCATACATCAAATAGTTGAAGTTGTTTTACATCAGAAGAACTAACACCACTTGGAAATTCTCTTTTATCTATACCAACTCTATATCTTTTATTTGTGCTATCATAATCATACACCACACACCATTCTACATTACCACCAGTTGTAGTTGCCTTCTTACCATTTGCCATTTTAACCAAATTTAGATAATCAGTAATATCCTTACTACCATCATCATCTAAATAATAAGATGAGTTCATTGTAGATGTATTCAACCATTCAGTTCCATCTTGTGTAGAAGTTCCATCATAGTAAACTCTGAATCTATATTGTTCTGGTGCTAATTGAGAATGGAATTCTAAATCTAAATCTACTTCAGGTTCTGTTGTAGTTGTTCCACCACTTGGTTCTACATTTGTCCAAGTTCCAAATTCATGTTGAGAACTTATCCAATTATAAATTGGTGAACTTGAATTTGCTGGTATTGAATAACCAAAGTAATAATAATCCGCACCACCATATTCTTGGTATCTAAATTCAAACTCATACCATTTAGTATTATCTAAAGTTGCAGTTCCATATACATAAGAACAACAACCCCATTGGTAAGTCATTGTTAACCACTCAGTAGTTCCTACTTCTCTATATCTAGTTTCCGATGAATCATCAGCATAAGTTCTAATATTATAAGTTCCACTTTTGTTTGGTTTGAACCAACCCGAATAAACTATTGCAAAATATGAACCACCCCATTTCGGTGGGTGTCCTCCATTTAAACCAGTTCCACCAAATGGTGATACTTCACCACTATTAGTTAGTGTTGTACCTGGTTGGTTTGTATCAACCATTGCATCAAACTCAGCAGTTGAATTTGCCCCACCACCATATGATACACCATTGTAAGTTGAAGATGAACCAGTACCATAGTGGGTTTTATAGGATTTATAATTTATATATCCTTCACCACTTTGTCCAAAAACTAAAGTGGGTAAAAGTAATAATATGTAAAGAAGTTTTTTCATTTACTTTTTATTCGGATTATCTATTCTGAAATATATTGAACCTCCAACATAAGGTCTTAATCTTCCTACATTAGTTTCTACATCTAATAAATCATTTCTAAACCCTACATCTAAACTAAACATTTTATCTTTAGGTGTTTTGTGTATTAGCTTTATATTTGCTCCACTAAAGTAGTTTTCTAAATCATATTGATATCCAAACCCTAAGAACCATTTAGGTTCAACAACAGGTACATTTACAAACCTATCAACGGGCTTATCAACATAAACTTTTTTGATTACTGGTACTTGTGTTTCAACAATTACCTCTTTTATTACCTCTACATTTACAGTATCTCTTTGGACTTGTGTAATGTATTTTGGTACATATATTTTTTCTTCTATGATTTTATCTACATATATTGTATCAGTAACAACTACTTCTACTTCTTTTACTACTTCAACATATTCTATCTTAGCTGGTCTTTGGTATTGAGTTAAATACCCAATCAACCAAAACCCTATTATTAACAAACAAAGAAGCCATACAGAAATTTCTATTTTTTTATTCATAATTAAAATGGTATTTTAGAACCTATCATAAACGAGTTTAATATCGGTAGATATTCACTCGTACTCATTATAACTGTCCATCCTACATTGAACGAAAAACTATTCGTTAATTGTATTGTGAATGGGTTTGCTAATATAACCATTAAATCTTTATTAATTGTAGAAAAATCTACAATATCAGTTTCTTGCATTTGTGTATATGATAATGGAGAACTAACTCCAACTAATGCTGGTGAATACATTATTCTATCGGTTATTTTTATCATATTAGAATAAACAACGTTATACCCTAACATCCAAGACTTAGGAAGTTGTTCTCCGAATTGGTCTTTACCCATCATATAAGAATAGTTAATACCCACACCAACAGTTCCCCACTTACCTAATGGTTTCATTCTACTTGCCGATGCTGAGAAAGCATTCATCTTATAGTTTCTCATATACGAAAGTGAAACACCATCTACCCAAGTTACTTCGTAATTATCGTTCATTGTAACGCCTGATGTGTTAAGTGAAATGTTTGCTTGTTTAAGATTATCATATACCATAAGATTAGCACCATAACTTCTATCACCATAGATAGAACTCATAGAAGCGCCAACATTAAGAACAGTATTATAATCTAAAGTAAGAGCTTGTTGTTGAAGTAAATCTGCTTTAAGTTGAATAGGCATAAACTTCTTTTCTTTTTCTTCTTCCTCTTCCTCTTCTTCACCATCACCATCTTCCTCAGATTCCTCTTCCTCCTCCTCTTCAGATTCCTCCTCCTCTTCCTCATCAGATTCTTCTTCCTCTTCTTCTTTTTCCTCTTCAGATTCTTCCTCTTCACTTTCTTCTTCTGATTCTTCAGATTCTTCCTCACTCTCTTCTGATTCTTCTTCTTTACTTTCCTCTTCTGATTCCTCTGATGATTCTTCTTCTTTACTTTCTTCTTCTTTACCTTCTTCTTCTTTACTTTCTTCGGTCTTTTCTTCGTCTTTATTCTCCTCACTACTACCTTCACCATCTCCTTCACCATCTCCATCACCGGAACCATCACCATCTCCATCTCCACCACCATCATCGCCATCACCAGAGCCGGAATCACCATCACCATCTCCGTTACCTTCATCTCCACCAGAACCATCACCATCTCCGCCAGAGTTTCCATCATCTCCACCACTACCATCATCACCGCCAGAGCCATCACCGCCTCCATCTGAACCACTTCCATCTCCACCAGAGTCTCCACCACTATCTCCACCAGAATCTCCACCTGATGAGCCACTATCTCCACCACTATCAGAGCCACCTGATGAACCACTTCCATCTCCACCACTATCTGAACTACCCGATGAACCACTTCCATCCGAACCACCTGATGAAGAACCTCCACTATCTCCACCACTTGATGAACCAGAGGAACCACCAGAAGATGAACCAGAAGAACCAGAAGATGAACTACTTCCTGAAGAAGTGTTGTTAGTTGAGGTGTTAGTTGTACTCGTTGAGTTTGTAGCGTTATTAGCTGCGTTCTGAGCGTTGGTGGTTTGTGTTTGTGTGGATGAACAAGGGGATAATGCTTGCCACCAAGCATATGTAGTTAACAACCATTGGTGTAATTCACCATTAGTATATTGTTGATAAGTAAATACCCTAACTCTATTATAGAAAGATACTACTGCTGAACCTGAAGTAAAATCAGCAGTTACCACCTGTACCTCACCAGTACATCTATCTACAAATGTCTGAGTGAAAGTTTGTGAATAACTAAGTTGTGTTATACACAGAAAGAAAAGTATCGTTAAAAGTTTTTTCATCCATTAGTTTTCGAATATACCTTTTCGTATCATTCGTGCAACAATTCTTGCTGATGCAGTTTCTAATGCTTTTCGGGTAGATACTCCAATACCCGATTCTCTAAATTTGATTTCATCTACATCTAAACCAATTAAACCTTCTTGAGTTTTAACAGTCTTAGCAGTACCTAAACCAGAACCAACCAAATACCTACCTGTTTCAGCATCGGTAAACCTTACTTGTAATCCCAAACGAGTTGTTTGTGTTTGTTTAGAACCATCTTTAAGAGAAAGAACTTCATCTTCAGATACCGAAAAATCATATATCTCAATTGTTACAAAGTATTTAGCAAGTGTAATCTTACCCATACCATAAACCTTATTTTCAGATACACCTTTTCTTGATGCAATCCATTGAGACTTCATTCTATCTTTAATAGCAGATTTTTCCTCAACGAACTCAAATCTATTTGTCCAATCTAAGTATTCGATTACAATGTTAGTTAAACCTAATCCAACTCTACCATCCCTTAACTCAGGATAAGTTTCATATAGTTCATCAGAGATACCTACATCCAATAAAGCAACGGGTAACATATCACCCCAATAATCCGAAACATCATCAATTGATTTTTTCTTTTCGAATTCAGCAACATACTCCTCTGCCTTAATACTTCCAACTTGTGCAAATGTGGTTTGTGTTAAAAATACACATACCACTAATAGTAATAATTTTTTCATTATTTTTCGTTATCCAATATTTTTTTGAATTGTTCATATAATACGAACATAGCTGTAACAATTGCTAATGTGAATACCATCACATCTAATAGTACCATTATTTTTTCCTCATATGATTGGTTAGGTTGGGATATAAATCTAATCCCAACTTAGTTAACCAATTATCGATTTTTATTAATATGTCTATAATCTTTTTCATTAGTATCCAAGTGTATCGAATACACCAAAGGTTGCATTATCCATAACGGACGGGTTTGATATAATATGAAACAATAGCGTACCCATTCCAAGTACCCACATTGCAAACAACCCTGCAATCCATATTTTTAAGATAACATCAATTACTTTGTAATCTGATGCTTTTTCTGTAAAAATTGTCATAAAATTCTCCATAGTTATTATTTTTGTAAAATTATTAATGTGTATCTTTTATACTCTTAGGTAATCTCCAACCATGTATTCTCATTTGCCAAGAATACCAACCAGCAAACCCAAAAAACGATATTAACCAAACAAGGGTTAACCATTCGTATTTGTGCATTAAATCACCTAAAACTAAAAAGAAGGCATTAAGGTAGATGATACCAGACAAAAATCCTACTAATTGTCCCCATGCTTTCCACCAATTCTTAAATCCTTTTAACATAGTCTTATAATTTATTGTAAACTTATATAACTGACTACCAGTCTATCTCCTCTTCTTTTTCTTTCTTCTCCTTAACAGGTACTTCTTTTATTATAACTTTTTCTTGTACAGGTTTCTGCTCTGGAATATTGATAATAATCTCAGGTCCAGTTACATTAACTTCTTGTTTTTGTTCTACTTGAACTTGTTCCGTTTGCTCTTCGGATTCTATTCCTACAAATGATTTTACTTCATCTATAAAAACACCACCCAATGTAGTTAGTATTATACCAACTCCTGCAATGATTTGATTCTTTAATTGTGAAAAGAACCCTTCTTCTTTATTTTTCTTTTTTCCCATAGTTTTTCTTTTAATTGTTAACAACAATAGAAGCTATACCTATGATATCGTGGTTATCATCAGTTAACTCCAATGTATATCCATCATTTTCCAAAGAAGATACATAAACCTTTAATATGTTATCTCCTTCTTTAGCATCTAATTTTTCTTGAGATATTAAGTTCTTTGAAATATCTCTAATCTTAACTCTATATTTTCCTGTGTAAGGTAATTTAATATTCATTCTCACTTCATCAGAAACAATTGTTGATTCTACTTTTAATCCTTGAATATCTGCTATTTCTAAAGATTCAGGAACTTCTACTATATCATCAATAGGTGAGATGATTTCATCATGCATACAACCTACTAACAAAAATACCGATAATAATAATAATACTTTTTTCATTCTTATTCCATTATAAATTTAATTTGTGTACCATCTGCTTTAACACCTTCATTAACTTTGAAAGTAATTAAACCTGATGTATTTTGTAACTCAACTATTGGTACAAAGATTAACTTATAGGGAGTACCTGTCTTAACAGTTGCCTCAAAGTTTTGGTCAAATGAACCTATATTTATTTTTCCATCTTCTTCAATGTGATTTGAGAAGTTAGTCATAGTATTACCAGTATCGAAGATAACATTATCTAATACTAATCTTGTTTTATCATATACGATATTAAACTGAGCCCCAATCATTTCTTCAACTTCTGAACCGATTGTGAATTCCACTAACCCATCTTTTAATTCAGATGTTAAATCTAAATTAGCTTCTTCAGAAGTTTGACTAAACTTAGAACCAGCAGCCATACTCATTCTTGCAACCGATGAATTTGCTTGTTGTGATGTAGGTATATCTGCATTAGTTGATGTTGGTTCAAATCCATGTGAGAAGTTTACATCACCAATAATTGAATGAGCAAATTGGAATGATTTATCATTATCGGTTGGTTTGAACGTTGGTGATACCGTTGCTATTCCATTTACCTCATCACCGAAAGTAGATTTGATACCACTTACATTATACACTTCACCTGTTTTTGAAATAAATGTTGTATTGGCAGATGTTACACCTTGTAGATAAGCAAGCATCTCATACGAATCATCAAAGCTTATATCACCACCATTTGGAATAGAAGTACCTACAACATTCGATAAAATACTTTGTAGGTAGTAATCAAATGTAGTCGAAATTCCATTTGGTGAAGAACCACCACCGATTGCTTCTGCAAATACCAATGCTAAATCAGATACAGTTACAGCATTATCTAAATATTCTTTTTCTGAATCTATTGAGATATAAACATCGTACTCAACATCATTTTCCAAACCAGTTACAGTTGCATCACCACTTACATCAAAGTTTCCACTTGTTATTGAAGTTTCAGTATCTCCTTTAGCATAAATTGTATAAGAGAAATCACTACCATCACCAATGTTATCTGTAATTACATTCGATGATACAGAAAGTGAAACATTTCCAGCATCACCACCTTGAATGTTTGAAAGAGATAGATTGAAACTTGAAGTACCTTTAGTAACACCGATTTGTGTATTATCTGATTTCTTTAAGTTAACCCAGTTAGCGTTTAATAGGTTTGTATAGTTTGAATAGTTTGAATTTGCCTTATCTTTGATTATAAATTTATATTTAATAATCTCAACACCTTCTCCTAATGCAGTTACATCTTGATACGTTATTCTTTCAACACTCCAATCAGAGTCAGATGCATACAAATTTGAAGTTAACCAACTAGCATATTGACCATCATAATCATCTACATCCTTATTTGAATCAGGTCCAAACTTATAACCATTCCAACTATTTAATGCCTTTTGGGCTGAAGTTGATGTTGGTTGCCAAGTTGATGATATTTTGTTTAATAACTTATTGTTGTACTGAAAGTCAAATTGGTAAAGTGATGCATCTATATCAGCACCATTTACATCTTTTGCCTTAAAGTATTGAAACTTTACTTCTAATGTATCACCCACCTTAGTAACTGTATTTACAGCTGAGTAATCAAGTTTCGCATCGGTTTGTCCGAATACGTTTAGTGTACAAAGTACACTTACGAATAATAATAAAATTTTTTTCATTCTAATAAATCTTTAATAATAGCTTCACAAACTCGTTTAAGAGCTATGGAAGCCGTTTGTTGATTAAATTTTCCATCCTCTGCAATTACAAGTGTAGTTGTGGATATTTGTTTCGAACTACCTTTTTGTTTCGAAACTTTTATTACTTTCCCATCCTCAACTAATTCTCCAATTGCAGCAATTTGTGTTAGTGAAACGCCCTTTCTATAAACAGCTATACTAGCCCCCATATTTTTAATATCAAAAAATACTAACTTAACATTAATTCTTTTGGAAGCACCATCATATAAATCATAATCATATTCCAATATGATTTCTTCTAATATGTTCTCTATACCAATAGCTAAATTACGATTACCAGCAAACTTACCCATACGAATTTCGTTGGTAACTTCACCGATTGCAATTTCTTTTGGTTCGTAAAAATCCTGTTGTGCGTGAGTAGGTACACTCAAAAGAAGAGATGTAACTACTAACAAAAACAATTTTATAGCAGCACTCATTTGCTATACCTTTAATAGTTCAGGTAAAACAATTGATAAAACAATTAAAAAACGATTACTAAAACATTAGGGTAGAACCCCTAATATAACTCTATTGAGATAACGATTGAACTCAATGAGTATAAGATACTAAACATTGAGTATTTGATTATAAATATATGTAAGTTTTAAATACCAATGTTTTTAAGTCTTAAAATTTCATCCTTAATCTTTTGATTAAACGGAGTCCACTTAAAGTTATCTAACATCCACTCTCTATAATGAGCAGGTATTTGAATGATTTCCTTTCCAGCATATTTACCAAATGGCATCTTTACTGAAGGACCTACAGCGGCTTTTTCATATGGTGATGGTTCACCTTCTATATGCAAACCAATCTCTTTTATAGGGATACCTGTTAGTAGTTTCTTTCCTTCACCATACATACTCCACCTTCCCTTATCTTCTTTGAAGTAGATATCTTCAACCTTTCCAAACTTTGGAACCGCTCCTACAAAATCTACAACTAACCCTTCTGATTTGTTAGGGTGAATACGAGTAACTCTACCAACAAACTGATACCACCAACTTAAAGAAGCAGTTGGTCTACCAGTAATGATACAATCTAACTCTGGATAATCAAATCCAACTGATAAGATATTAACTTGAGCAATACATCGTAACCTACCAGCTTTGAAATCTTCTAAAGTTTCTTTTCTTTCTTGAGGAGGCATATCAGAGTAAACTGCTTTACAACTTGGAATCATTGTAGTTAGTTCCTTAGCTTCATCAATTGATGGTACAGCTATTAAGATAGAACGCCTATTGTACAACTCTTCTACTTTTTTTACAATCTTTGATGAGATTTTCTGGTTTTTGTATGCCTTTCTAATAGATGAATTAGAATACTCAGCACCAGTTGTATTATAAACTAAATCACCAGTATTGAAATCATATGATTGATATTCTAATCTACTCCAAAACTTTGATTCAACCATTTGTTGAATTTGGGCAACGTGAATAATCTTCTTAAAGAAGTTACCTTTCTTAGAACGATTAGTTAACATAACTAACTTAGAGAAAGGTTTACCATCAGCTCCCATATTGGTTTGAAGTTTTAATGGAGTAGCAGTTAAACCTAATGTATGAATAATACCAGCTCCCTTTAAGAATCTTCTTAACATTCCATTTGGTTCTCTGGGGAATCTATCACACTCATCAATGATTACCTTAGTGATTCCATACTCTTTGAACTTCCAAGCTATATTAACAATAGAACCAATGGTAGCATATGTTACATCACCGATTTCCTTTTCACCCATTGAAGCTGAATAGATGGTTGCTTCACCACCTAAGTTAATAAACTTCTCATAGTTTTGTTCTAATAATTCTTTTGATGGTTGGATTACCAATACTTTTTCACCCACACCTTTTGCTATATGGGCAATAACGATTGATTTACCGAAAGCAGTTGGTGCTACGATAATAGAAGGTACTGGTTTCTTTTCAGAAAAATATGCAATTCCCCTCTCAACGGGTTCTATTTGGTTATTTCGTAATGTTAACATTCGTAATACTTATATATGTATATACATAAATATACAATTATACTAATATACGAAAAAAAATTGACATAGCAAAATAAATTAAATGTTAATTTTTTCCTAATTTTGTTTGGTTATTACAAAAATTATTCGTATATTAGTATCAAAATATGTACAAGTGAAATTTCTCTTTTTGAAACTTCGTTATACATATTCAAAGAAACCCCTTTATGGGGTTAAGTTATATTAATTAGTTATATTATATTATGAACAAAAATCAAGCAATTATGAAGCAATTATTGATTGGGTTATTGATGGTGTTTACCACAATGACCGGATTCGCACAAATCACTGGAACAGTGGTTGATGCAGAATCGAACTCTCCTCTACCAGGTGCAACGGTAGTAATCAAAGGGACCCAAATAGGTACAACAACCGATTTTGATGGTCTCTTTTCTATTTCTGATGCATCCGAAGGGGACACTTTAGTAATTACTTTTATTGGATTCGATGCCGCTGAAGAAGAGGCATATGATGGAATGGAAGTAGTTTTAGAAACGGCACTAAATCAATTATCAGAAGTAGTAGTTACTTCAGGTGTAATTGATATCGCCAAAGTAAGGGAAACTCCAGTAGCAGTTTCAGCAATCTCTGTATCAGAGATTACTCTTAAAACTGGTAACTTAGAATTCCCTGAGATTATGAACAAAACTCCGGGTGTGTACGCTACCAAACAAGGTGGTGGTTATGGTGATTCAAGAATCTCTCTTAGAGGGTTTGACCAAAGGAATACATCTTTCTTGATAAACGGACAACCAGTTAACGATATGGAAAATGGCTGGGTTTATTGGAGTAACTGGCAAGGTTTAACTGATGTTGCTAGTGGTATCCAAATCCAAAGAGGATTGGGTGCGTCTAGGTTAGCAGTACCTTCAGTTGGTGGAACTGTTTCTATTTTTACTAAAGCCGCTCAAAAGAGTGAGGGTGGTAAGGTATTACAAATGGTTGGTAACGATGGTTACGTTAAGACCGGTGTATCTTACAATACAGGTAAAAATGAAAAAGGATGGGCATCATCTTTCCTACTATCAAGGTGGCAAGGGGATGGATACATCTATAACACAAGTGGAGAAGGTTATACCTACTTCGCAGCAGTTGGTTACGCACCCGAAGGTTCAGCTCATGAGTTGAACTTTTCTTTTTTAGGGGCAGGTCAATGGCACCATCAAAGAGATGTTTGGGTATCTATTAGAGATTATCAAAACTTCGGTAGTGAAGGAATTGATAGAAGATGGAACTCAAATGGTGGTACGTTAAATGGAGAAGAATTCTCAATGAGAAGAAACTTCTATAACAAACCTCTTGCAACTTTCAACTGGGATTGGGAAATTTCCGATAACCTTAAATTAGCTACATCATTATATGGTTCAGCTGGTAGAGGTGGAGGAACAGGTCCTCGTGGTAACAACTATCGTGCAGGTGCATCTGATATCCTTCCTTTCAGAAAGGATTTAACTGAACACTACTTAGAAAATGGTAGAGGTTCAAGAGATGCAAATGGATTCATCGATTTCGATGCAGTTGTTGCTCACAACCAATCAACTACTCAAGGATACACTGGTGATATCGGTGGATACGAAGGGTTATTAATTGGTTCTAATGGATTTAGAGATTCTAATGTAAACAGAGAAGTTCTAATAAGAAGAGCATCTATGAACTCACACAATTGGGTTGGTGGTATCTCTAACTTAGAAGGTCAGTTCGGTAAATTTAAAACATCTATTGGTGTTGATTTACGTTCTTACACTGGTTACCATTATAGAGTTGTGAACAATCTAATGGGATTAGATGGATATTATTCAACAGGTAATAGAAACTCTGCTGGTCAGATTATCGAAACTACTATTGAGGCATCTCCATTTAAGAACACAGGTCTAAACGGACCTAAGATTGATTACTACAACGTAGGTAAAGTTGGTTGGCAAGGTGTTAACACTATGGTTGAATATGGTGGTGATAAATTAACGGCCGTTGTACAAGCAGGTCTTTCGAATCAAGCATTCCAAAGAATTGATTACTTTGACCAAGTTGGTAATCCAGAATCAGAGGTTCAAAACCAAGGTGGTGGATACATCAAAGGTGGTGCAAACTACAACATTGATGAAAAACAAAATGTATTCTTTAATACAGGGTTTATTTCAAGACAACCAAACTTTGGTGCGGTATTCCCTAACTATGCAAATGAAATCAATCCAGATTTACAAAACGAAGAAATTACTTCATTCGAATTAGGATATGGTTTTGTTGCTAATGATTTCTCTTTCAACATTAACGCTTACTCTACAACATGGGGTAACCGATTTGTACAAAGAAGTTTATCTAACCAACAAGGTGTAGATGGTTCAGCTCAATTCAAAGATATCGATGTGGTACACAATGGTATCGAATTTGAAGGAAAGTATAGATTATCTAACGCTACTAAATTTAAAGGTATGTTATCAATCGGTGATTGGAGATATACTAAAGATTTCTCTGCAGAGTTATTTGATGATAACCAACAATCAGTAGGAACGGGTACATTGTACTTGAAAGATGCTAAAGTTGGTGATGCAGCTCAATTCACTATGAATTTAGGTGTTGACCAAAAAATCACTAAGAATATCTCTATGGATTTAGATTATAGATTTGTTGATGGTCTTTACGCAGACTACTCAATTACTGATTCAGAGTTTACACAACCTGATAATGCTGGAGCATTAAAACTTCCATCATATGGATTGTTTGATTTAGGTGTTACTGGTAGAATTGGTAATGGTTGGACTATTAGAGCTAACATTAATAACCTATTAGATGAAACTTACATCGCAGAATCAAATACTAACATTCATGCAACTGATGCTTCCACTACTTGGAACGGAGTTGATACAAGAAACTCAGTATGGTTCGGATTTGGTAGAACTTGGAACGCAAGTTTAACTTATAGATTCTAAGAAGAAACTAAAGGACAAAAAGAAACCCCACTTTAATCGGTGGGGTTTTTTTATGCTCATAATTTGTGATTAAGATAACCTATCTAATTTGTAGTGGGTAGTTCTAAGTAAAGTATCTATATCATCATAGATATTATTTAAGAAACCATCTTGTGGAAGTTTCTCTCTTTTTAGTTCACAATATCTAGCTATCTTTTCGATATAACTAGCAACATCACCTTCATCTTTAATATCATCCAATGTACCAATCATTTTATAATCGGTAAGGATTTCATATTTACCTTGATAAGCTTCTACTAATGAATCAATTAAATCAATGATTCCTTCATAGTATTCTTGTAAAGCTACATGCTTAGCATATGATGATGTTTGTAAGTGAAAGATGTGAGCTTGGTTTCTACTCTGCATTAGGGTGCCAACGTATTCGTTCATAATAACTCCTGTTTTATTTTAATGATTTTGCTATTGAATATAAATCGAATTTAAATCCATATCCTGCTCCTTGATATCCATGGTCAACATCAATGGGTTGTTTTAATTTCTTCTCTATCGCTTTACCAATAATCACACCAATCATATCATCACCGGCTCCTCTCTCTTCTACAGCTGCTTGTAAAGCATCTAAATCTTTGGATGATTTAGCCATAGCAGAAAAGTGAACATCACCCTTACCTGGTACGATTAGGAAGTTAACTGAAAACTTTTTACCACCTTGTTTAATATCGATTCTCATAATATTCTTTTTTGTGTATATAAATATAAAAAATTTATGAACGAAGAGATTTGTACCATACATCGTATGATTCACACTTCAATCCATCTATGTGATTATTTTCGAAATGAATGATATCTCCCAAATAAAGTTCCCATCTATCGGTGATTTCTACCTTCTTACATTCGACTACCATATGAGTAGGATTTTTGTGATAAGCATATTGAAAGAATATCCATTTAATATCTTTACCAAATAATCTTCTATTCCAATAATCGGTTCTATCTCTATACTCTATAACCTTTGTACCCTTCGCTATTCTTTCGAAAGGGTCTTTCATCAAAACCAAATGTAAACATTGTTTATCTCTCCAAATCATAATATATTCCAAAGACGAGGTTTTCTCAATCGGAACCATATACTAACAGTTCTTCCTGCTAACCACATTTTAAATCTTATCTTTAATTTATCCAAATATGTATAATCCATATCCAATCAATAAATTCACATTGATGGTAACTAAGTTCCATTGTTTGGCTAACCAAACTTGTGGTAACGATAAAACGGCTCCACATAAGTAAGTGTACGCTCCAATGTTATCATATGGGAGTAAGTAAGGAGACATCATAATAAATGCCGAACCCATATACCCCATTCTATTTCCAATTCTTTCAGCAGCAGTTAACCTACGATTAACTACCAACCATTCTCCGATTTTTCTTCCTAATCCCTTTTTAATCGGTTTTTTCCTTTTTCTCATATAACCCTTATTGTTGTTTGGGAGCCCGATGGTTCCCTATGTCTTTTTAAAATTTTTACTCGGTGTCGGTCAAAACGAAATTTTCGTCGTCGTTATTTGTTTCCTATTGATAGTATAGTTTCCTACCTCTCTCATCATCAAAGTATCCAACCTCACCACATTCACATTGTGTATAGAAGCCAGATGATGGTGAACCACATACCATTAGGTTTTGTTCACATCTACACTTCTTATCTAACTCCTCTTTCATATTATGATAATACCCACCAAAGAATTAGACCCGTTAGTAGACCTTTAAACCAACCTAACCAAGCAGCCAGCCTCGGATGGGAATCTACCCATTCCCACTTTCGTTTTAAATATCCTTTATCCACTTTCATTACGATTTGAATCT
>Ga0213868_10000042_pt1 | contig 98376 bp, 82 predicted proteins | sample PICome_9_FD_160087 | JGI IMG/M metagenome (GOLD analysis project Ga0213868, IMG submission 160087) | Coastal seawater microbial communities near Pivers Island, North Carolina, United States - PICO127 | ecosystem: Environmental > Aquatic > Marine > Coastal | place: USA: North Carolina... | reverse complement strand
GCAAGTTGTCCTCCGAGGAAAAGCAGGAGTCCAGCGTGTTCAGGAGGCGCCGCTGCGAGTGACTTCGGCAAAGGAAACCCCACCCGAGCCCTTATTGACGACACGACAGTCTGAATGTGGACGCCGGTAGGTTCGCGCTCGCCACTACCGGAACTACCACAACCGCTACGGCTACGGCTACAACAACGTCCCTCGCCGCAATTCCTATCGCGGCGCCCGTTACTCCTCCTATCGAGGAAACAGTTACGCCGCCGATCCCTACCGCTACTACTAGCAGAACCGAAAGATCCACCCGACCACACGTCGCTAAGCGATTAGCTACACTGTTTTTGCTCATTCCTGAGATCAGGCCGTGGTTCTGCGGACTCTGAGTCAACGCTGGCAGCTCTATCGCTAACACACACAGGCGATCGACAGCGGTCAAAGTGAAGAAGACCCTTTGATGAACACTCTCGATTCGTGGGCAGCATTTGCATCTACCAAGATCAACATTGCCGCGTTCTTGGCAGCAATCCGCTGGGCGATCTATAAAACGCCGCGTTCTTGGCAGCAATCCGCTGGGCGATCTATAAAACGCCGCATTCCGATGGAGTTACACCGACCAGAACTGCCGATCCCATTCTGCGTATAAACCGTTGACCAGGAATGGAGCCAGAAGTCGGACTCGAACCGACGACCGACTGATTACAAATCAGTTGCTCTACCAACTGAGCTATTCTGGCTAATTCCGGTCAGGAAGTACGCTAGAATGGACCCGGTGGTTCGGTTTTCAAGGGGATTCTCATGGGAGAAGCCGCCTGGATGCTGACGATGGATCGAATTGGGATTGAGTTCGGCAATGACAAGGTTTCTTAATAATTCACTTGATATAATATGGTAATTATAAAAATTGCCGGTGCCGTATGCCATGTCTTATATCCACTAGTGGCCATCTGCTGGAGTTTCGGAAATTTCCGAGCCGCTTCGGTACATACACGGATAATGAGCTTGTCGTTCAAGACGGATTAGGGGTCCTTGGTCACCATTTCACGCTGCGTCGCGAGGGAGTTCGCATCGTCATTGAGGCCACCCCGAAGGCAGTGACAGCTGTCAATGGGAACGATGTCCGCCGTGCAAATATCCGTGATGGGGACCGCATTCGAGTGGGTGAGCTGATGCTGATCTACTCCAACCCAAGCGGGCAGCAAAATCACCTGGCTGGCCGACTGGACGCTGAAAAACCGATTGCCCTTCCAGCTCCAGAAGCTCGGGCCCTTCCAGCGCCCGCAACTCTACGCCATACACTCCCTCCAACGTCCGCATCACCCACAAGTGAGCAAAAAACTACTTCGTCTGCACGAGGGGCACCCCAGTCGCCTCAAATAGCCTCCCATAGCCTCCCCAAACGAAAGTATACCCATCCAACAGATCCCAGCAGCTTCACAAGAGGTTTATCCATACGCACGGCAAGGAACGGAATCAACTCCCAAGACACCAATATCATCAACCTCGAACACGCCGACACTGCCTGTTTCTGAGGGCATTCCAACCGAATCAGAGACGACTCCAAGCCAAAGTTTCATGGCTTGGGCGAAAGAGGCTGCCGACGCGAAAGTTTCCCCATTTGCTGAGCAGGTGTCCGAAGCAATCTCCGCCCACGAAACAGCCTCGCCCCTGAGTGAAGTGGCGGTTCTGACATCAAATCATACCCATACGAGGATCCCAGCAAGCTCTCCGGCGACGCCAACACCAAGCACCTCAACACCAGAGACGTCTTCTGTCACAATCCCTTCATTTCAGGCAGCTCCTGTTAATCCCTTGGCCAATTCCGTGGTCCAGAGCGGAGGGGCAACTCACGCTGGGGCTAGCCCCGCCCAGGCGCCACGAGAAACAACACAGCAGCCAGCAAACCCATTTGCAGAGGCAGCCAAGGAAGACCTTGCCGCAGTGTTCTTTCAGCCAGACGAGGACGCCGAAGATCTCGCCGACATTTTCCCCCAGGATGAAACTACCCACAAGCAACCAGCAGAGCCTGAGCGGGTACCGAGTGAGGACATTCCAGATATCCCAAAAATTTCCGAGGCCGAGAAAGTCGGCGCCATCGCCGAAGCCTCTGAGTTGCCTGCCAAGGACATCAATCCCATTGGCTCAGTCTTGAACAAAAGAAAGCAACCGCCAGCACCGCCTCCACCTGCAAATCCCGTCGAATCTAAGGCCGTGGAGCCAACCAGGAAATCAAGCTTGCTCAAAGAGAAAAAGGCCACCAAGCAAAAGAAGAAGATTACTGACACGATGGAGAGCCGGTTAACTAGCACCAAGCTACAACCAAAGTACCGGTTGCAGATCCCTTGGCACAAAGTGGTGATCTTTCTTTGCCTAGTATTCGCTGGCGCTGGAGCTTATCTCGCGACCAGTGGCCAGTGGCAACTGGCCAGTCTTACGTCGACAAATATATGTCACTGCTAGGCTTGAAGTCTGATCCTGCTCATCACAGTTACCTCACTCGCTTCGCCGACGTCTCAGCTAACATGTTACTTACGACGGATGCAGATAAGATCGTCGAGTTCTACCGCAAGTGGGCTTCGGAAGAGAACTGGGTAACAGTAGGAGATCTCGAGACGAAACTTGGGAAATGGGCAACCGAGCTACGTCTTTCCGATCTCGACCATGTCAGTATCGCCACCAATCACGAGGGCAACTTCGTCGCTCTGATATCGACCTATGCAGATCTAAACCGGCAAGACTTGATGCGCGACTTGGGTCGGGGAGTATTGGTTTCCGAGCGCCGTGGACCAGTGACGATTCACGAAGGCTTTGTCGGCAACAGCCAGCCAGTGAAATTTGCTACCCTCAATCCAAAAACGATGGTCATCGGTGATCCTACCATGATCATACAATTCATCAGCGCTCCCATCGTAACCCCGGCGGGTCCACCGGAAGATCACCCCACAGTTGCACTATCGAAATCTTATAAAAACCTTCTAGGATTCTATTACAAAGGCCACGGGCCCCATACGATCGCAGACTGGTTTTCTGGTCCGCTCAAGCCCTCGATCGATCGACTACTTGGATTCATTACAACCGATGCCGCAGACGAGACTCATCTTCTCGCCCAAATCGGAGGCGATCTACGAGTAGAGGAAACGTTCACATTTAACGAGAAAAGCGATGCCGAAACCTTTGCCAAGGACTGGCCAAGGCGCTCCGATCGCCAATTAGGGATCTTGATGGACCTCTTAGGCCCTCGCGCTCCTCGCTCCTTCGACGGCGTCGCAAAAGATCTCGATCAATGCACGATAACGACACCTGGCGATGGAGCCGAAGTGGTCTTAGCGACTACGAATCGTTGGGCTACTCTCGGATCAGGCGCTCTGAAAGATACGCTCGTGCATATGGTAGAGTCCCTTCAACAGAATCGCCCGGTCGAGCAGACGCCAAGCCTAATATCTCCAGAAGAAACTCAAGCACGCGCGCTCGCCCAACAGATTGCCGAGAAGTGCGATCTCGCGATGACAAAGAACTCACCCGACGTGACTCAAGGGCAAGACATTTCCAAGCTGATCACCGCATTGAGCCGCGGAGTGAAGGGCTCTGGCGTCTACCGCAATGTGTCCTACCGCGTTGCTGGCGCAAAAAAGATACGCTGCCGTCTGCCTCAACTACTTGAGTGGCAAAATGGCCAATTGAAGATGGTGTTAAAGGATGCGCCAGTGGTAGAGATTGAGAACGACGACCAAGCGATGGCCGCGAAGGACGACGAGTAGAAGGTCGAGCCGGGACACCAAATATCGCTGATTCTGAGGAGACTCTTGACCTTGGAGGACGTTTCGCCTAAGCCTTGGCCATGCAACGGCTGACTCTTACACTTGTTTCTCTCATGGCTAGTTTGAACATCTCCCAAGGCGCTGACCCATCGATCACGAAGAAGCCCTTCGGTGAATTGGATGCCAAAGCCGTCACTGAATACACGCTCACGAATGCGAACGGCATTTCTGCAGAGATCCTCGATCTGGGTGGTATCGTGCGCCGTGTCCACGTGCCAGACCGCGATGGCAAGATGGGCGACGTGGTCTTGGGTTGTAAGGATGTCGCTTCTTACATGAAAGACAGCCCCTACTTTGGCTGCATCACGGGGCGCTATGCGAATCGCATTGCCAAAGGAAAATTCACGCTCAACGGCAAGACTTACACATTAGCGACGAACAATGATCCTAACCATCTACACGGAGGTGAGGTGGGTTTCAATAAGAAGATCTGGAAAGCGGAAGCGCTCGTGAAAGAAGGCGAACCCACACTTGTCCTAAGCTACTCGTCTCCCGATGGCGAGGAAGGCTACCCGGGCAACCTCAGCAGCGTGGTCACTTACAGCCTAACGAAAGACAATGGGCTCAAGATCCAGTACAAGGCGACAACCGATAAGGCAACGGTGCTCAATCTCACGCACCACGGTTACTGGAACCTAGCTGGACATGATAGCGGCAAGACGGTGCTCGATCACGAGCTCCAACTGCACTGTGACGCGTTTACCCCAACAGACGCGACTGCTATCCCAACCGGCGAGATGCGCAAGGTCGCCGGTACGCCCTTTGACTTTACCAAGCCCCACAAGATCGGGGAACGTATCGGTGCCGAGAATCAGCAAATCACTTATGGCAAAGGCTATGATCACAACTTTGTCATCAACGGGAAAGGCGGCACTCTGCGGCCCGTCGCCAAGGTAGTCGATCAAGGAAGCGGCCGGGTCATGGAGGTGCATTCATCCGATCACGGGGTGCAGCTCTACACAGGTAATTTCCTAGAAGGTGCCTTCACCGGAAAGGATGGTCAAGTCTATCAACAACGCCAAGGCCTCTGCCTAGAGTGCCAGCGTCATCCAGATTCTCCTAACCAGTCTGAATTTCCAACCGCCGTGCTCAACCCAGGCGAAACTTACGAGAAAACCACCATCTATCGGTTCTCCACTCAGGGAAAGTAGGGTTTTACTTGAGGGCGAGCTAGGCCATGCGCATCGTCGTCCTCGGAGATCTTCACTTCTACCAATTGGCCATCTGGCCGTGGCAACTCTTCTCCAAGAGGCTTCTTGGGCAAGCAAACCTGTGGCTAAATCGGCGGCGCCATTTCAAGCCATCGCTGTGGCCTTCGGTGCGAGATCAGGTTCTAGTCCGAGCACCAGACGCCCTTCTCTGTTCGGGAGATTTTACGACCACAGCACTGCCTGGGGAGTTCAGAACGGCAAGCACTGCTTGGGCAGGTCTCGTTGAGAAGTTGAAGCCCTGCGCGGGTGCCTTCGTCGTGCCAGGAAACCACGATCGCTATACCTTCGCCTCTGCTCGCAAGCACCTATTCGAGGCAGCCTTTGGCCAATGGACGAGTCGGGAATGGCCGACCCAACGGATGCTAGGGGATCGCACGCACTTGATCGGACTAGACCCGACAAGACCAAATCCATTCAACGCCAGTGGTCATTTGGGGGATGAGCAACTTTCGAAACTTCGAACCTGCCTCCAAGAGGTTCCGGTAGGGCATCGGATATTAATCCTTTGCCACTACCCGATCGGGACGCCAGAAGAACTATCAGACGAAGAGGCAGGTCACGGATTGCAAGACACCACTGCGTTGATCAAGGCTCTAGCGGCATCGGGACGACCAATCACCTACATCCACGGGCACATTCACTGGCCCTGGAAATGGACACCTCCAAGCGCCCCCAACGTCATCGCCATCAATGCCGGTGCCCCCATGCTCATCAGCAACCGTTACCCGCAGGGTCAGGGATTCCTAGAGATTGAAATTCCAGACGAAAGCGGCGAGGCAGAATACAGCCGACAGGAGCCCGACGGAGAAGGTGGCTGGCAAAACGCTTCCCCTTGACCTTGTAAGCGGCCCCCAGGGCCGGTTCGCCAGATCGCAACGGAATCGTCACAGACGAAAGCTTGGCTCCAGCGCCGACATCCTCACGAAAGCGCGCTTTTCTAAGGCCCCAAAGGCGGAAAGACTTTACAACAGCTCAGTGGATTCCACATGGTTCCCCACCTAAATTATGATGCTGCGCCGGTGGAAGATCGCTGGAATAGCCCCGTCAGCTCAGTGCTCCACCCTCTGAATTCATCCCTCAACACCCTAAAAACCCGATCCATGAAACCACACCCAATCCGCGCGCTGGGAATCTCCGCATTCCTCGCGATCTTCCTTAGTGTCATCACTGCCTCTGCGCAGTCGGTGATCGTCTCCGAGATCATGTACAATCCGAGTGGCGACGCTCCAGAATACATTGAGATTCAGAATACCACTTCGACTGCCTACGACATCGCCCTGTGGGAGATCACCGGAGGGATCAACTTCACATTTCCTGACTTTGATGCGAGCGACCCCCAAGCCCATTTCCTAAAGAACAAGGAACGTATCCTAGTCTCTTCCGTAGCTCCAGATGCCCTTCGCGCGGCCTACGACATTCCAGCTAATGTTAGGGTCTATGGCCCATGGGATGGCGACCTTGCCGAGGACGGCACACGTAGCTCAGGATTCTTAAGCAACCAAGGCGAATCACTCACTGTTAAGGATAAGAACGGTTCCCTTTTTGGAAGCGTGAGCTATTCAGACGATTTCCGCTGGGGCGTCGCTGCTGATGGCGCCGGCCATTCCTTGCATGTCATCAATCGCTTTGTCGATGCTAGCAATTTCCGCAACTGGCAAGTTAGCGTGAATGCAGGTGGCAGTCCAGGAGTAGACGAGCCTAACAACACGCATCCTGACATTCACCTCAGCGAAGTGTGGTTCGACGCTGACGGCAAACTCGCCTGGGTCGAGCTCTACAATGCAGGCGCCTCCGCCGCGAACGTGGATGGCACGACCATTCGCACTCAAGCGGATCTCACCGGCCTCGCCGCTGAGGATTTGGAGAAAGTGAATGCCGCGATCAGTGGCTCCGTTCCAGCCGGTGGCTATCTCGCCGTGGATGTGAATCTCGAGGCCGATGACGATACTGGCCTTTTCCTAGCAGATACCTTTGGAAACGTCCTTTCCGCCCATCGGTTCTCCGACGCCACGGTGGAAACAAGTTACCAAGTCTTCCCCGATGCTTCAGGTGAGTGGTATGGCACAGCAGCCGCCACGCAAGGCGCTGCCAACGCCCCTGTAATCAGCACCGCAGTCGTCATCAACGAGATCATGTTTGACCCTATCGGTGGCAGCCACGGAGAGTTCATCGAGCTTTACAACAAGAGCGACACCATGGTCGAACTCGGCGGCTGGGAACTGCAAACTGCGGTTTCTTTTGTGTTTCCATCAGGTACTCAATTAGGCCCTGACAGTCACATGGTTGTCGCATCGGACTTGGAATGGTTCAAATCGATCTACGGCGCTGATGTCAACGCTCATGGTGATTTCGATGGCGTTTTGAGCAACGGCGGCGATCTCATTCGCCTCATTGATAGTAATGGCAACCTCGCTGACGAAGTCGACTATGGTGTGGGCGGCGAATGGCCGACACTGGCGAATGACTTGGGTGCCTCGATGGAACTGCTTCATCCTGACATGGACAACGCCCATGCGTCCGCTTGGCGAGACAGCGATGAGTCGAGCAAGTCAGAACTACGTGAATACTCGATCAAGAAGGAATACAGCCGCAATGGCACGTTTCAGCCGGGCGGCGTCGGTCGCGACCAAGAGTTGCACTTTCACTTGGTAGGAGACGGCTATCTGCTTCTTGAGGATATTGATTTGCATCGCCCCAAGAGCCTCTTCAATCCCAATGCCGCGAACATCATCGAGAACGTCGATAAGCAATCTAACAGCGGCAGCAGCAGTGACGGTTGGTACATCCAGGGCACCCATGCTCAGAGCTATGTTGACGGCAATCAGTTGCACCTCATTTCCGATGGCCGCGGAGACAACAGAGCTAACCGCGTAGAGATCGATATCGAGGATTTAGGAAATTCAACTGATCTTGAGCTGACCTTCAAAGCACGCTGGTTGTACGGAAAGTCACGACTCATTGCTCAGACTGTAGATCATGGCTGGTCTCACGAGTTCCTTATCGATGTGCCCGAGGATATTGGTACTCCAGGCGCACCGAACACGGCGGCAAGCAATAGCACCGCACCTCAAGCAGATGACCTTCTGCATAGCCCAGCGGTACCAGACGACTCTCAGAATGTGACCATCACGGCGCGCGTTTCGTCAGTGACACCTCTCAAGACTGTCCAGGTCCGCTACACGAAAGACCGTTCCGGCGGTAACGCAGAGTCTCTCTTCAATCAATGGAAACAAACGCCCATGAATGATTCAGGCACTGGTGGTGATGCCGTAGCCGGTGACGGGATCTACAGCGCACAGATCACAGATCTGAAAGAAGATGGCAACGTTGTTGTTTTTTATGTGAATGTTATAGACGAAAACGACGCCTTCTACAACCTGCCAAAATATGGCATCGATCGGCCTGCTATCTACGTCGTCGACAATAACCGCCTAGAGTCCGACTTGCGCGTCCAGCGCGTCGTCATGTCAGAGTACTATCTTGACCAGTTTGGCGACCGGCCTCAGGCCAAGTTCGACTACAAGTATCCATTCGTTTCGAACCACTACAAGCCCTGCACAGTAATCATGGATGAGGAACACATCATCTACAACTGCGAAGCTCGCAGCGCCGGAAGTCCGTGGCATGAGGGCGAACGTCCTAACCTTGGGCTCAAAGGAAAGTATAAAACTCCACGTTCAAAAACGTTCCGTGGACGAGTCAAATCCACCTGGGACCAAGACCCAACGTCTGGTGATCGCCAGCATAACGATAAGATGACACAGTATTGGATGTATTTGCTGGGGCATCCGGCCAGTGACACCGAGTTCATTCAAGTCATCATCAACGCCGGAAACCCTGCCGTACGTGCTGAAGTGGAAGCTCCTTCCGATAATGGATTCATGGACCGCCACTGGAAAGACGGTAGCCAGGGACAGATGTTCCGAATCGATGATGAATGGACCTTCCCTGACAACTTTAGTTCAAAACCGAACCGCAATGCAGAGTGGACTCACAAATCACCAAACGGCGACCGAGGTGGCCGTTACCACTCGGAGTGGATGTTGCGCTCTCGCGAAGCGGAATATGACTTCGATCCTATCATGAGTCTATTCAAAATGACCACTGATGGGGATTTCACCCAAGCGCAGGCAGAGCGCATGATCCATACCGAGCAAATGGCGATCAACATGGCTGTCCGTGGTTACATCGGTGACTGGGATACATTCTCGATCCGCCGCGGTAAGAATGGGTTCATGTATCGTCGGAGTACGGATGGTAAGTTTCAGTTTATTCACTGGGACAGTGATCTCGCGTTCCAGGGTACGGGCGAAGCTTTCCTCAACGGTGCAGGAAATCCTGCCGCCTTCCGTAATTGGCATGTGAAACCCTATGTCCGACGCCTCTACAACTACTACCTGAATGAGATGCTCGAAGAATACACCAATGACTCGAAGCGAATGGAGGCCTTCTTTGTGGCAGAGGAAGAATCTTCAGATGAGTATCCAATGAGAGATGGTAAGTACAAGACGTGGTTCTCTGGCCGGAAGAATAGAACGCGCAGCGAGATTGGCAGTGAGAACACGGGAGCTGCGTTCGCCATCACCACAGAAGGTGGCGATGACTTCAGCATGGCCGAAGACTTCCTAACCTTGGAAGGGACGGCTGGTGCGGATGTCTACAATGTGATCCTGAAAGATTACCCAGAGCACTATCCAGAGCCGAAGCTCGAGTGGCTCAGCGAAATCGGCTGGCGCCTCTCCGGCATTGTGTTGGCTGAAGGTGAGAATTCTCTAGCTATCCGCGCCACTGATCGTGCCGGCAAAGAACTGGGCAGTCTCTTCAGTCCTCGCGCGGACGAGATCAACGTGACGAAGACTTCGCCAGGTAATCCAATCGTCGATGTAGACTCCAGTCCTGGCTCGCTCAATGTGGGCGTCAGCGAATTGCTTACATTGGACGCTTCCGACAGCGTTGATCCTGAAGGCGAGATGTTGAGCTTCGGTTGGCAAGGGCCCGCCGGCGATGCCTATGCGATATCGCCACGACCCGGTGCGCGATACTTGGCAGACGTTAGCTTCAATCAGCCCGGCCTCTACATGTTTTCACTCACCGCGACAGATGCTGCTGGCAATGCCACCACCGTGGAACGCGAAGCCGCCGTCTATGGAGCGGCCGGGTTCAGTGGATTCAACAACGGTCTGGAGAGCTATTGGACCTCTTCCAACGCACCGCAGAGTACACCAAGTTTCCAGCCGGGTTCCTACACGTTGAATGACCGGGGTGGCCACCTCACGATGAATATTCAGAGTGACGAGGCCAAGCCACTCACCGCAAGCAATCCGAAATTCCCCTGGATGCAACGTCCATTGCCAATCTCCACGGATTGGTCTCTCCATGGCAAATTGCAGCTTGAAAGCTTGCAGCTTGGGAGCTTCCAAACTGGTATCCTGGCTGAAACCACTGCTGACGGAGGATCGTCGCACTATGCTGTCGGGATGTTCAACGGAACCGAGTTGGTAGCTGTCGAGATCGACACAAGTGGCGCAGTCTCCATCCTCGAGATGATTTCTTGGGATGAGAATGACGCCACCGTTCGTTTACGTCGCGCAGGTGATCAGCTGCATTTCGAATACCGTAAAGATAAGGTTTGGCTTCCTCTCCACATGCAGACGCTCGCAGCAGGCGCTGAAGCCGTCCACGGCGGCCCTTACATCGCTACTGACGCTCCACACAATGTTCGCGTGGCCTTTGACTACGTCCTCTTGGTCGATCCTGGAACGGTGTCTTCTCTTCAGAAAGACCTTCGTCTGACGGAAATCATGTATAACCCAACTGGTGGTCAGGATCTCGAGTATCTTGAGATCCACAATATCGGCACGTTATCCCTCGACTTGGCAGGAGCCCATTTCACCAATGGCATCGATTATACCTTTGGAGAAGTGCAGCTAGGCGCTGGAAAGACCATCATCGTCGCGAAAGACAATGACGCCTTCAAAGCAGAGTATGGTGCGGACATCAACATGGCAGCGGGATCCTACGGTGGGCAGCTAGCCAACGGCGGTGAAACCCTGACTTTGGTCGATGCGCAAGACCGCCTAATCTTCTCCAGCACCTACAACGATGGTGGTGATTGGCCTTCCGAAGCAGACGGCCGTGGCTCTTCCATCGAACTCGTCAGTGCCAGCGAGCCGATCAACTCACCGATCAACTGGAAAGCCAGCGCAGAAGGCGGTTCTCCAGGTGAAGTGAATCTCGGTGGCGGCGGTGGCGAGCCTCAGCCCGGCGATGCAGACGGCGACGGTATCGCTGACGCCTGGGAGACCCAATTCGGACTCGACCCAGCAGATGCAGACGACGCGTCAACAGATAGTGACGGTGATGGCTGGACAGCCCTAGAGGAATACTACGCCAACACCGATCCGAATGACGACGATGACTTCTTGTCGCTTACAGTCATGCCCGTGAGCAATACTGAAGTGAGCTTCTCCTTCACACTCGCTCCCGATCGTGTGTATGCTTTCGAACGTTCAGCCACGATGACGGGAGTGTGGTCCGCGATGACCACCTTTGGCCCAGAAGCGACGGGACGTGCGGTCAGCAACACGCAAGCCGTGCCTGACTTCGAGAAAGGCTTTTATCGACTGCGTGTCAGCCCATAAACAGGCCATCTCAGAACGACTACATCGGGGGCCGCTGGGGATCATATCCTCAGCGGCCTTCTTCGTTATCGCTCGGCTACTTCACTCGGCAACGCCTCACCATCTAGCAAATGATCAAGAAATCTCCGCGCATAGGTCGGCGCAGTGAGCACGCCTTTCGAGCTGAACCCGCCGAACCATGCTAAATGCGGCTTGCCAGGATGACGCCCCATGGTGGGAAACCGAGTGAGCGTCACCGGACGCACGGCGGCAACGTGATCAACCACGTCGTAGGGACATCTGAGGATCGTCTGGACGTTTGCGTCAACCGAGGCTCGGCCGTTCGCACTAGGGAGGGTCTCAGGATGTCCAACCGCTTCATAGGTTGATCCAGCCCGCCAAAGCCCATCACCCAATGGCAAGAGCCATGCCGAGCTACTAAAGATCCTTCTGTCGTCCGCCAAATCAGGTATGGACAATGTCAGGATATCTCCATGCGCGAATCGCATGGGCAACCAATCGAACGAGGACAAGCCCAGCATCCACGGCCCATTGGCAAATACCCAGGTTCCCACGCCGGGATCGCATCCCTCAATATCGATGCGCGCCTCTTCGTACCCCCCTTCCTTCCGAAACCATCCGCGAGAAGCTTCCAACCAAGCATTCACCCTAAGAAACCCGGCTCGTTTCATCCGAAAGGTACCAAAGGCAGGCGTGTGAAAGACTTCATTCGCCAAACTGGGAGCACCAGGCAGCAACTCTTCCTCAAAAACCGGATCACCGATGCGTTTCTGCCATCGCGTGGCTTCCACGTCATTCGCGAGGAAGCGCACGGTTTCATATCGATGATAAAACGTGGTCCCCAGCAACGAACTGACATTACGATAAAACGACTCCATTTCCGTTAGGAAACTCCATCCTTGAGTCAGTGTCAGTCGCTGACCAGCAATCGGCGTGACCAAACCTGCGGCAACCTTGGAAGCCGTCGAGGCCCTCGGTTCATCATAGATACGAAATGGCACCTCTCGCTGGCGACATTGCCACGCCAACGCCGTGCCCGCGATGCCTTGCCCCACAATGTGTAGCCGTTCCACGAAAACTAGAACTTAGAACTTAAAACCTGAAGCACAACAGGCTATCTCTACTCCAATGAAACCCATCGTCCAAATATCCCTCGATCTAACCAACATCGACGAAGCGCTTGAGACCGCCGAGATGGCACTGCGCGCAGGCGTCGATTGGCTTGAGGCAGGCACACCACTCCTTCTTGCCGAAGGCCTGCACGGGGTGCGTGCGCTGCGTGAAAAATTTCCCACCACACCAATCGTAGCTGATCTCAAAACGATGGATGGAGGTTACCTAGAAGCAGAAATGATGGCCAAGGCTGGGGCCACACAGGTCGTTGTCATGGCAAGAGCCCATGAAGAGACGGTCAAATGCGTTGTGCAGGCCGGCAACGACTTCGGAGCTGAAGTCATGGGCGACAATCTAGCCTGCCCCAACATGGTCGACGGCGCCAAGTGGCTGGAGGATCTCGGTTGCGACTACATCGTCCATCACATTGGCTACGACGAACGCCGTGGCATCGCAGCACAAGGAGAACGCATGCCTAGCCCATTAGATGACCTCCGTGCGGTCGTTGATGCAGTTTCCATTCCCGTTCAGGCCGTGGGTGGCCTTTCTATCGAACAGGCTATCCAGTGTCCGGCCTACGGTGCCCCCCTGGTTGTTTTGGGAGCCCCATTGACTATTGACGCCGATGCGTTCAAAACGGCCGACGGCAACCTTGAAGGATCACTGAAGCTCATTTGCGATCAAGTCCACGCCCAATCAATCTAAAGCCATGACACATCCAGCCGTAGTCAATTTCGCCGAAGAACCACACAGCGTCGAGATCCGCGAGATCGAGGAACCCGATATCGGAGCTGACGATGTCCTTCTTCAAGTCGCTGCCGTTGGCGTCTGTGGCAGTGATCTTCATCAATGGACTTCTCAGCACAGTTGGCCTGTGAACTATCCCGTTGTGTTAGGCCACGAGTTCGCCGGAAACATCACTGCCGTCGGTAAAAACGTCCTTTCTTGGAGGGAAGGAGATCGTGTCGTTAGTGAGACGGCCGCGGTCATTGATCCCGACAACCCCATGACGCGTCGTGGTCTCTACAATCTCGACACCTCACGCAAGGGCTTCGGCTATGGTGTCAACGGTGCCATGACTCGGTATGTTCGTGTGCCTGCACGTTGCCTCCACGCTGTTCCTGAGGGCTTAGCGTTCGAGAAAGCAGCGCTCACAGAACCGTGCTGCGTGGCCTACAATGCCACGATCAAGAATTCGCGGATCGATCCAGGCGACCGCGTCCTCGTTCTTGGTCCCGGCACGATCGGCATCCTCTGCGCGGCGCTTGCTCGCCAGGCAGGAGCCGAAGTCGCCATTGCAGGCCTTCCCCAAGACGAAGGTCGCCTCAAGATCGCCGAGCAGTACGGTTGCCATGGCATCGTCGGCGATGCCTTGCCGTGGGCACGAGATCGTGACGGATTGGGAGCGGATGTGGTGATCGATGCGGCCGGCGTTTCAGCGACGCTCAAGCTCGCAATCGAAGCCGTGCGCCCCGCAGGGTGGATTACCAAAGTAGGCTGGGGCCCAAAGCCGTTGGACTTTAACATTGATCCCATTGTTCAGAAAAACGTCACCCTTCAAGGCAGTTTCAGCCATCACTGGTCCATTTGGGAACGTGTCCTCGCCATGCTCGCATCCAATCAGTTGGACGTTACTCCCATCATTGGTGGTCAGTGGTCACTGGAAGATTGGGAAACCGCCTTCACTAAGATGCACCACGGCGATGTCGTGAAATCCGTGCTCACGCCATGAAGCTTCAAGATAAGGCCATCATCGTCACGGGCAGCACGATGGGCATCGGCAAAGCCATTGCCAAACGGGCCATCGCGGAGGGGGCCAGAGTTCTCGTCCACGGCCTCGAGCAAACTGAAGGCGAATCCGTTTGCAAGGAGTTAGGCCAAGATCGGACTGCGCTCCATATTGATGACTTGGCCGATCCTCTCGCCGCTCAACGTACTGTTGGCGCTGCTATCGCTGCTTTCGGTAAACTAGATGTATTGGTTAACAATGCTGGTATGGTGGTCACGGGCCGTCTGGAAGACTGCGAGGTAGCAGCATTTGATCGTGTCATGGCCGTCAACGCACGCGCACCGCTTTTTCTGACCCAGGCCGCGTATCCTTATCTCAAGGAATCTGGGGGAAACATCCTCAACATTGGCTCAGTCAATGCGCACTGCGGCGAAGAGAACCTATTGCCCTACAGCATGTCCAAAGGCGCGCTCATGACCATGACCCGAAATCTTGGTGATACACTTATGCGCGAAGGGGGCGTTCGGGTCAATCAGGTCAACCCTGGTTGGGTCCTCACGGAGAGCGAACAGTCTCGTAAACGGGAACAAGGCATGGCCGAAGATTGGCCCGCCCACCTTCCGAAGAACTTTGCCCCTGCGGGCCGTATTCTTTTCCCAGATGAGATTGCCGCTGCCGTCCTCCTTTTCATAAGTTCAGAGGTCGGTCCAACTACGGGTACCGTTTTTGAAATGGAGCAGTATCCGATGATTGGTCGCAATCCCCCCAAAGTCTAGTGACCAAGTCATGACGCGTCGGAGTTCTTCTCGAATTCGGTCGTGTTCGCTTTTGTGATCGTCGATACGATCCTGGGTTTCAGTGGTGTTCCTAGGGTTCTCGATTGTGCTGAATGCATTTCCGCCACCGGATGGCGGAACGCAAAGAACCCCACGGACAACTTGTGTCAGTGGGGCTCCTAAAATTGTTAAGACTAGACTCGAAAGCGAGCGCTAGGCCTTTTTGGGTGCTGGAGTATCCTCGCTACCCTCAGCAGGAGTAGAATTGAGGTTCACGCGAAATTTCACGCGCCCTTTCTTAGCGGCGGCGCGCGCCTTCCGACGGGTCTTTTGAAGTGGTGTTTCGAAAGAGCGGAGGCGACGGATTTCGTCAAGGATTCCCTCAGACTCAAGTTTAGTCTTAAGTCTCTTCAGAGCGCGATCAATCGGCTCTCCTTTTTTTACAGATACTTCAGGCATAGTGTAGAGATAAAAGAGGCTCTGCGATAATATCGCAGAGCCTCTGAAATACTTACTGAGTCCTTAATTCAGCTTATTTACTTACGGCGACGGAAAGCTAGAAAGCTCAGACCGAGAAGACCAAGAAGAGCGCTGGAAGGCTCAGGCACTTTGTCGACCAATTGGAGACCGTCAAACACTGCACCACCACCAAGGTCGGCGCTGACTGTGTTACCGAGAACTGCCGCACCAGAACCGCCAAGAATGGCATTGTCCGTTGCATCCGGCTCGCTCTTAAAATTAAACGCATGATCCCAAACAGCAAGCGCACTTGAAGCCGCGATCGTGCTTCCATTTCCAACTACTGTGTAAACCTTCGCATCAGCGAAAGAACTACCGCCAACCGTTGAAGTTACTGAGTTTTGGTAGATACCTGGAGCCACGGTGGTTCCAAAAGCGTCACCAAACTGCTGGAAGATCGCCCCAATCCCGTCAGCACCAACGCCTGCAGGATCTGAACTGAAGGTTCCGATAGCGAAAAACCCACTATCAACGAGGCCTCCCCCTGACAGGGCCGAATTCACTATCGGTGCCGGCGTGGTCCCGTTAACATTTGTTACCGTGATAGTCGCCGCCTGAGCCGAAAGCCCTAAAGCAGCTAAACCACTTAAAACTGATAAAGATAATTTCATTCCTTGTTTTCCTTAGATGGTTGAGTTGAGCCTGTCTTATTATTTAGTTAAAGGAAAGGGAGGAAACGTCAACTGTAAAAGTTGAGTTTCCTCCCAAAGTTGATTCTCTTAGAGATCGGCGTAAAACGCTGGTGGTGTCAGCGTAATATCGAACTGGTCTTGGTTGCGCTGGACGATGATGCCAGAAGTGAGTGGGAAGTCCGTCTGATCTTCATTGGCAGTGGAGACGAGGCGCCAGCCATCGGTGATTCCCAAGAATGCGGGGAGACCCTCTGCAAAGTAGCCCTTCTTGAAACCTGCTCCGTCTGGCATCCAAATGTTGGTCGCATCGGTTGCACTACCTCTCAGTGCAGTTTCAGCAATACCAGAATTGCCAAGAGTAGAACCCGTAGGATAAACGCGGCTGAGATAGGTAAAGCCCGCGTCAGCAGTGACATCAGTTGGTGTCAACTTGACATGTCCGGTGAAGGTTAGATCCAGAGCTTCTGCACCACGACGCTCGACAATTAGTCCTTTGGTAAAGTCGATACCGAACCCTGCCTGATCTTCATTAGCAGTCGAAACTAGGCGCCAACCATCAGTGATTCCCAAGAATACAGGTAAACCCTCTGCGTAGTAGGCCTTCTTAAAGCCCTCGCCATCAGGAATCCAGATGTTGTCTGCTTCAGTGGCACTGCCTGTCAGAAAACCAGCACTATTATCAGCACCGAAGTAGTCAGCAAGAGTGCGAACCTTACGGATGATGTAGCTGTTGTTCGCAGGATCAGCGTCGAGAGCGAGCTCGGTAGCAGTAGTGACAGTGTTCGCAGTATTTCCCGTGATACGAGAGTGCTGCCCGTTAGCGAACTCGATGGAGTAATCAGACCCTTCAGCCAGGATTGTGGTGAAATCAGGAGCATTAGCGTCCGTCAAAGTCGCACCAGCAACACCAGTGAGGGCGCTAGAGACGAGAGGGGCATCAACCAAGTTCACACCGATCACTGTGAAAGCACCGCCACCGGCAGCAGTTTCCGTGTGGTATCCAACAGGCGTGGTGAAGGCCTGTCCATAAGAGAACCCTAGAGTTGCGGCCAGTGCACTTGCACCGGCGAGTAGTGTCGTTTTTTTCATGGTTTGTGTTAGTGGTTCGCCGAAGCGTTGAATGCGAAAGCGAGGGTTAGTTGGGGTTTTTGTTCGATTACAGGTGGTAGGTTACTGAATTTAACGTTGAGGATCAATGCTTATTTCAGCGTCTTGGTGAATTTTTCAGATGGCTTGCTGTGGCCTTAAAAACGGATTGCGGTCAGGAAAGTTACTTCAAAAAGGAGTATCTATCTGAATTTACTTCCAGAGAACAAGATCTTTTCAGCTGATTGACGAGAAAATCACATAGGTTACGTCGCCTTGTTCAGGGCTAAAAGACTGACCGTTAGGTATTTACACTCTATCTACGCCGATTTCCACCCGTCAAACGCTGCCACAAATTTCGGCGTTCCCGAGGCTCAGTCTGTTCCTGATCAGCCTCATTGACAGGGTTTACGGGCGCTCCAAGGTCTGATGAGCGCTTGTTGAACTCCAAAGCACCACGGGTAACCCGGTTGTTTTGGGTCTGCTCGATGTTCGCATCCACAAGATCTTCTTCAGAATTCACGATCTGGGGTTGAATAAACACGAGGAGTTCCTGGCGATCCTTGCTCTTATTATGACTCCCAAAGATATGCTTTAAGAGGGGCACATGAACGAGAAGGGGGAGGCCCGTTTTTCCGTCCTGGCGGCTCTCTGTGATAAGACCACCGAGCACGACGGTCGATTTGTTAGGCACGGTCACTTCCGTTTGAAGTTGCTGAGTGTTTACATCTGGGACTTGGATACCGTTGATGTCGGTGAAGCCACTCGTGGTGTCGTTCTTCTGGAATATCTGTAGCGTCACTTCTTCATTCGAATTGATGAGCGGAACCACGTTCAACTCTAACGCAATTCTGCGATACTGAATATTCGAGGTGACACCACTAGTATTTAGCCCCCCGGATTGAGTCGATGAGGGAACGGCCACTTCACGACCACTAACAATGGTTCCTGGCCGATTGTTGCTCAAGTAGATCGACGGCCGAGAAATGATCTCAAACCGGTCCGTCGTCTCAAGAGCCTGTAAGTAAGCGTTCACATAATCCCCAATCTGCCCGTAAACACTAAGCCCTGCGACGCCCGAAGTCGGAAAATTTGCAATATCGGTGAGATCATTCACGTCAATCAACGCGCCATCGCCGCCTCGCAGCATCCCGCCACTGCGCACGGTGCGTCCTCCAACTTCGTATTCCTGCACGCGATGGAGAAGGTCGACACCCCAGCTCACATCATCACCCAGAGTCACTTGGCCAATGATTGTAGAAATATAGACCTGGCGAGGTTTGACATCGATTTCATCAATGATAGTATTGACTAACAGAAGATCTTCGGGAGGGCCCGTCGCGATAATTGTGTTAATTTTAGGATCGGCGATCAGAAGCGTAGAGACTCCGATAGGGACTGAGATGGGGCCAGAGTCTTGGATACCGAATCCATTGAGACCACCGCCACCTCCTCCGAAGCCACCTCCTCCGAAGCCGCTGGAGCCCCCAAAGCCGCCACTAGAACTTCCGAAGTTGGAACCGCCGAAACTAGATCCCCCGCGAGAGTTGAATCCACCGGTGTTGCCGAATCCGGAGTTGCGGTTGCTTCCGCCAAGGCCCGTCGATCGGTTGTTCGTATTCCGACCGCCGCCGAGGTTCGAACTGAGGGCGCTTCCACCACCAGCCCCTGCCTCACCACGTGGTGTCAGTGCATCGGCAAGCACGGGAAGAGCCAACTGGACGGACACGTGACGTAGAGCACGGTTAATGAAGCGCTTCACTTCAACTTCGGCATCGAGCTCCTTAATCAGGTTCTCGATGTAAACGACGTCTAACGGCCGCCCGATGACAATGAGCCGGTTCGTGCGTTCATCAGGATAAACAACGATCGGCTGCGTCGTTCCAGGGCCGCCAGTAGGACTTGGCGCGGCGGAGGCTGCAGCAGCACCGCCAGTGCCGGGAGGGCGGTTCGTCGCCTGAGGAGTGGTACGCCGGGTGGTCCCGGTTCGGTTACCAGCGCTACCGGCGCGTTGCTCCTGCTGCTGACTAAGAATGTCATTGATCGCCGCCGAAACGACGGATGCCTCTGCACGCAGAAGTTGGAAGACCTGAGTCTTCACCTGAGCAGGCTTTACATCGATCTTGTTCTTTAGCTCGACGAGCTGCCTCACCACCAGCGCGTTCTCCGTAATCACGAGCATGTTCACGTCCGGCACAGCAGTGATGGCCGCATAAGGTGTCGCCGCATTCTTAGTAACTTCTTGGAAGATACGAATGGCTTCATCCGTGGTGACGAACTCCAACTTCATGATATAGTTGATGACCACCTCACCATCGGGGATGTCGTACTCTTCGGAATAAGTCTCTATACCCTCACGAGTTGGCGTACTGCCCGCACGCCAATTGACTGCTTTGAGAATGTTGTCCGTGGTCGGGATCAGCGCGATGCCATTTAAGAGAAGAGAACGCTCCATGAAATCTAACCATTCCGCGTTTGTTGCTGGCGCATGCACGGTCTCGATGGTGATTGGAATATCGAGCGCCGTGATATCCCTAACAATCATCTTTCCACTGACTGTCTCAAAGTCTTGTAAAATGAATTTGAGTGGGGTCTGAGGATATTGGATCTCTGGAGGCTTGCCATCAATGGTCGCTGGCAGGTCTTGAGCAAGCAAGGAACCCGCGCCGATCGATAGGCTGAGCAATCCCAAGAGCGGGACGGTAAGTGAACGAGAACGTGTGAACATGAACAGATAAATTAAAATGATAGATGGAATGGAAGGAGCACGTGGCTCTATTTGCCCCTGAGGCCAGGAGGAAGAATCACGCGGCGTTTGCCAGGTGTGGTAGAACCTTTCGTCGTTGTGGGCGTCGTCTTACGAGTCGTCGGCACCGTACGACGGGTCGTCGGCCTCCCAGTGGTAGGCCTCTTGTTTGCGGTAGAGGCCTTAGCCTTGAGCTGCTTATCGCTGTACTTCACCGTTGCCGTTTTGACCGAAGCTCCGCTTCCAGTGGCGAGCACAACCTCTACTTGAGAGGCATCGCGATGTGGTTTGACACTCTGAATGCGCAAATCTCCACTAGTTTGGCCTTCGACGAGACGATGATGGGCCAAACGGCGCTGCGCTGGGTCTTCGTCGCCGACGAGCTTGGTGTTCTCCACATGGACAACATAGTTTCCGCCAATGCGAGTAACAGCCCGCACGATCAAATCGTCCGCCCAAGGATCCTCAGCCGTCTCTTCCGCCACCGGGACAACCTCTTGCATAAAAGGATTCTTTCGAAAGATCGCGTCATAGCGCCGTGGATCGAACTTCTTCGGAGGGAAATCCGAGGCCGTGCCACCATCGGCCGCCGCAGAAGCACCCGAAACCCCGATGTTGTTGTTGGCAGCCTTTGGGGTTTGCCCAACCGATAGGCTAACCAAGGCAAGAATTGCTGGCAATGCCAAGAGCAGTGGTGTCGTCGTTTTCATGATACTAATTTATTAAGCGGTTCTGATCGGCTAATTCGTCTTCGGTCCGTTCCCGAAGCCAGGGTTCTCTTTGATCCCCTTATTGTTTCCGGCACCAGGGGTATTCTCGTTCCAGGGCAAACCCACAACAGCTTTCGGATTTATCGATTGGAAAGGTCGGGAGATATCGGGACCATCAACGGGTGCTCCGTTATCGACCCGAATGATGGATGCGGATCGCTCGACCACCGGCACGGCCTCGTCGACAGCATCGGGAACGAGCTCCACGCCCGTTGAAACTTCGCCAAGTCCGCCAGGGTTATCGCCCGCCATCAGTGGCGGGGGAGTCGGACCACCACGAATAACGCGCCCGTCGACGCTGGCAAAGCTCGCACGATTGGATCCAGTCACAAGGCTCGTCTTGTCCTCCCCGGCAGGAACCGTTGGAGGCTTGGCACCGGGCAGACGCACCCGAGGCCGGGCCGGTTTCCCATCGTCACCTCCTGCACTAGGACTGGTTGTCGCAGGCGGCGAACTGTTGAAAGAAGGCGGCTTCACCGTCGCCTGAGGCCGCTTCACGGGATTGCTCATTTCATTCACACCTTCTGAATCGCCTGATTTGTTGCCTTGATCAGCAGGTGCTGCGGATCCCGTGGGAACCACATTGGGCACGTTTAGAGCAGGGACCGGATCGATCTCAGGAGCCGGCCCCATGGATCTCAACGTGACGTTCGACATCGCGAGAATTTCTTTCGTCGCGTAGCGCTGCTCGATCGTGACCTCACAGGTCAAGTTCTCAGCCTCCTTCTTCTTTTTCGGGAACAGGTGAAGGTGCGTGACCACACGAAAAGCCGACTCAGACTGCAACTGAGTCATCCATTGGACGATATTCTCAATGCTCCCAGCAACAACGACGCGACGCTCAAACGCCCAGTAGTAGGTCTCTCTGCTTGGCGCCTTCTCTGGCGGCGAACTGATCAGGGTCAGACCGGAAGCTTCGATCCCACGCACAGCTAGAATGCGATCCAGATTCTCCTTGGCTTCATACTCGTCCGCCGCGACGGGCTGATTCTTATTCAGCCAATCCCGCTTCTGGTTAAACTCGATCTCTTGCTTCTTCATTGTGAGCAAACTCTGACGCTGCGCTTGAAGATCGATCTTCTGCGAATTTACCGTCTGCAGTCCCTTCGAATACCATTCGTGCCCAAAGAACGTGACTAACAGCAGCACCGTGCCAAGAAAGATGAGTAGGAGGCGAACCTCACTGGCTTTAAGCTGACCCATAAAGATAATCTCCTTTCAGTTCGAAAGTAACGATGCCCGTCTTGTCCATCTTGAAGGGCTGATGTGTCCATTCATAGTCTCCCAACGTCTTGTTTGCCTTGAGCTTACTGATGTAGCGGTTCGCCATCGAGCGATTCACCGCCTCACCCTTTAAAAGAATACGATCTGTATTCACATCGTAGTCTAACACCCGCACGCCAGTCTCCGGCATATCTTGCAAGACCCGCAGAAACAGCTCTAACGGAAAACGATCGAGATGAATCGCATCTCCCAACGCATTCCACCGATTCGCCGTCGGCTCAATCCACCCTACATCCTGGCGCAGCTTGCCGACGCTGGCTGTAAGCTTCGTGACCTCCTGCTTCTTCCAGAAAAAGAAGGCCGCAAAGCCCGCCAGCATCAGGACATAGAAGAGCGCAGCAGCCGAGATCCAGTTCCGAATCTTCTGACGCTTGGCCGCAGTTTCACGATTCTCCGCCACTGAATTTGGCAGGAGATCAAGCAACCTCTCAGGCAAGAGCGGATGCGGACGATCTTCCACATGCACATTCATTTCCGCCTCTGCTTCCAAGAGCGCGCGGCTCTCTTCATTCAACTGGCGACTCCAGACGACGATGCCTGTGAGATCTTCAATGACGCCCTGGCCATGCAATTGCATGAGCAAGCATTTTAGCTCTAACATCGCATCTGCATTCAGATCCGTCGAGTTGAGCGCTTGGAAATACGCTGGTTGCCCTTTCCGAGTGGCCACGGCAACCCAACGTCCCAATTCACGCCAAAGAACCAGGTGGTTCCGTGGCAAAGCGAGGAAATTTGGCGAAATATCGAAATGATCCGCATCGCCTTTGGGAAGATCGATCGGCTTGCCATCTGCAATGAGAATCGGCATGAGCAAGCTGCGCTCCTCCTCACGATCCAAGGTGACGAAGTCATAGTGCTGGCCCATGCCATAGTCTGGCTTGGTTCCATTCGCCTCCAATCTCATTTCGACAATGTCAGGAACCAGAGATTCGTCCTCTGCTGCCGCCCAGAAGGGTGAGCAGAAGACCGAAGTCACGGGGAAAGCATAGTGGCTCACGCCTCGGAATTCGCTGGGGGAAGACGCGTTGCCCTTGTCGGAGCGTTCATGCCGTAGCACGCCGCTTCCTTTCTTGGTATCGCCTGTCCACAGCTCCCACTGTTCTTCGCCTGGATAGGCGAGAACGATCTCGGAGCTGGATGCGCTCTTGTTACTCATAAGTTCAGTCTAGCAGGTTAATTGTAAATTTCTTCGCGATTTAGAATGACTGGATTGCTCTCGCGGTTTCGCAGGACGAGGACAATCATCTTCTGATAGTCCCCCACTCTACCGACGCTCTCGATCCGAGTCGTCTCGTCGTTCACAGTCAATCGGTTCGCTTGCGGAGAGCCCTCGTCTAGCCCCAATTCGGAAAGGGCCGCCGATAAACTCTCGAACTGAGCGTCGTCCTCCGTGCCTTCGATCCCATCAGCGCCCCGGCGCACGGTGATGAAATCCTCCGCCGCAAAGTCCGAGACCTCGGCCACCATCATAATAGATTCCTGGTCCGCATCACGAAGATCCAGCTTCCCTCCACTAAAGAGGGTAAAGAAGCTGCGCCAATTCGGTTTCACAAGGTTTAGGTAGTCCACCCCTTTGACCAAGGCCATTTCTTGCAAGTCGTAGAAAGGCCGATTGAACGGGTAGGTGGGAAACCCCGCCTCGAAGTAATACTCGTTCTCGGCCCCACTGATGTTGGTTTCATCGTCCGGGTCGATCCAATCGATGAGACAATCGCTCAACTCCTCAGCTTGTTCCAACTCTAGCCCCCAAAAGGTGAAGATGCGCTCGAGAAACTCGCGATCATTTTGCTGGAGGAGTAGGTTGATATTGATCTTCCCGCCTTCACCCTTGATTCGAACGCTATAGCCTTCATCAGCCAAGGTATCGAAACGCGTCAGGATGGGATCGTAGCGTTGCACTTGCGGATTTGCTGCAATGGCCAAACCCATTTCACAAAGCTGGTTCGCTCGGAAATCGTGTTTCTGCGAAACAACAAGATTCACATCACTACTCACGAGTTGGATCGTCGTGAAAAGGAACAACGTTAGTATCGCCATCAGCCAGAAGACCATGAGTAGAGCGGAGCCGCGTTCGCGAACAGCTGAGAAATGGGTGATCTTCATCGCCCGCCTCCTCTCCCGCTGCCACTTGGAGGCGCTCCGCCACCACGTCCGCCAGCGCCACCACGTCCACCAGCGCCGCCACGTCCACCGCCGCTTGGAGGTCCATCGCCACCACGTCCACCCCCTTGACCCACCTGGCCACCGCCGCCGCCGCCACCTCCCTGACCACCACCTTGTTGGTTGTTCGATTGGACGAGTTGCTCCGGGTTGATCATGTTCGGGATCCAGAAGATGGACTCGACTTTCTCATCCAATCCCTGGCCTAAAAACTGCAGTTCAAGGCGTACGATGCCCGGACGCTTTTGAGGATCTTCCCAAAGCTCAACCCACTCACCGGCATCACCTAAGGTTTCATCAAAGAATGTCCACCGGAAGACCATGACGTCAGAAAGTAAGCTCAGCCAAAGCCCAGGCTGCTGGCTAATGCCCCCCATGCTCGATCGATAATCCTCGGGCGCCTCTTCATCGAGATAGAGCAAGCCCACATCAAGCGAACCTCGCGAAGACTTCTTCGACATCAGCACCACGCGCGACGAACCCGCAGGTACCGACGGCCAGTAGTAAGCCAGCGGGTAATTGTAAAACACAATGTCAGTCTCTGGCGGATTGCCATTTATTGGCAGCATCGTGATCCCTGCATTGCCTGGCATCCGCTCGAAATTCCGCCGGAGTAATCGCAGGAAGTTATGCAAACGAATCTCTTCGTTCTGCGATTCAGAAACCGCATTGCTCAACTTCACCGTCCCCACAGCCACAGCATAAATACCGCTCACAATCAGCCCGAGTATCGCCATGCCCAGCACGATCTCGATCAGGGTAAAACCCCGATCGCGACGAGCGTAAGCGCCGGTGATTCGGCTACTGCGTGTTGCGATAGAGACGCGCATAACGGTAGGTTTCAACGAATTGTTCTTGCATGCCGCTCGGCTCTTGCCACACAGCCCGAATTTGAATACGCAGCATCTCAGGGAGCACCGCGTCATCTACATTATAAAGCTCTAACTCCTCCACCATGCTCTCGTAAACGACACCATAGGCATCGGGAGGCGAGGTTTCCTGACGAGGCTCAATATTCGGATCTCGAAGATGCCAAGTGAGGAGCGTTTCTAGGTTCCGCATCATGGCCATCTCCCGCTGCGACTGCATGGCCACGGCACCTAGCTTATCAATCGCCACCGTCAACGACACTGCAATCACGCTCAGAATGCTCACCGCCAGGATCGCCTCCAGGAGGATGAACCCGCGAGCGTGATGACTGCTGCGTGATGTTAGTGTTAGCTGCATGTTAGTAAGGTAGTTCCGGCACTCTGCTAGCGACCCAAGCTAGCGGATTAGTTAGGAATAATGAGTGATTCGTCTTCGACGTGCGCGGTCAATGGATTGAAGAGCATCGAAAGTGTCGCGTCCCCATAAGTCAGGCGAAGGCTCAGCGGTTCGCAGATGCCACCTGGCTCAAAGACCCATTTCTCAAAAGGAACCCGCGGAGGCCGGAACATCTGTTCATTCCAACGCTGCACCCACAACTGGATCCCATTCTCAAGCTGATGCCGTTCACCACGAATCTGCTTCATGGCGTCTTCTGGAGACATACCCATGAGCGATCCTTCTAGCGCATCTTGATTGTAAGTCGGTCCGACAGCAAAGAAGCTTGGAGCCAGCGTCATCGAATAGGAACGGTTGTTCTCAATCGCCTCTCGCATCAACTTTCGTGCCGCGAGTTTCAGTGCCACCCCTTCGTTTGTAAGCTTCCCCTCATCCTGCATCGACTTGAAACTCAACGTCGCCACGCCGAGGATCAGGGTGACAATGAAGATCGACACCACAATCTCGATCAGCGTGAAGCCGCGAGGTCGGTGGAGGTTTCTAAGATACATGTTAGACAGAGGAAGCCCGGGTGGACCTACCAGTTACCGATATCGTCTTCCGTGCCATCTGTGCGGTCGCCACCTAACGAATAGACATCGAACTCGCTCCCTTTGAGACCTGGATTGCGGTACTGATACATGTTGTCCCAAGGATCCATGAGGGAATCGAGGTCCTTCATTTGTGGAGCCCAAGACTTTGGCATGGGTGCCGTGGTGGGACGCTCGACCAGAGCACGGAGACCCTGCTCTTGGCTCGGCATACGACCTGCCTTCATGGCGTAGAGTCGCAAAGCACTGGTAATGGCAGTGATGTCTGCCTTGACGGCACCTTCCTTACCAGCATCCATAACGCCAGTTAGTTTCATGACACCTGCGCCCACGAGGAGCGCGATGATGGCGAGCACGAGCACCATTTCGATCAGAGTGAACGCCGCGTTGCTTCGACGGTGACGGTTGATATTCAGGGATGTTAACTTCATGAGTTTCGTTCGGTTGGGTTTACGGTGAGGTTTTAAGTAATAGGTACGGTAGCATGGGCATCCTGCCCGTGTCGCCGGCTAAGAGCCGGTGTTACATTAGGCCAAGTGATATCGTCGTCAGTTTGATCGAGGCGATCCGGGCCTCCGCTGTCTAATTGAAAGTCTTCGCCGTCCTGGCTCAGAGTATAAACATAATCGTTGTCCCAAGGCCCCTTCAGCACATCAAAGCCCGTCAGTTGCTGCGCCCAACTCTGGGGAACTGGCTCGACGACAAGCTTCTCAACCAAAGCTGCCAGCCCCTGCTCAGCAGTTGGCAATCTATCTGCCTTCATCGCGTAGAGCCGAAGAGCCGATGTCAGAGCCGGTAAACTAGCTCTTACTGAGCCAATTCGGCCAGCCTCCACAGCAGCCGGGCTCTGAACAATGCTACCTCCAACTAAGATCGCACCACCACCAAGAAAGACTGCCCACACCACGACCAGCGTCTTCCAACTGAAGAAGCGGCTCTTATCTGATGCAGAAGCTTTCATACTAAAGATAGCGATACCGCTAACGAGCGCTGTTCAATCCACTCACAGTTTCAAAGATAATCGAGATCATGAGGTAGGCCATCGTTCCAACCACGCCCGCCATGATGAAAACAATGACCGGTTGAATCAGCGCACTGATCTTCTCAATCGTCTTGCCTAACTCTTTATCATAACGACCAGCAGAGCGCACCAAGGCGCTCTCAATGTCACCGGTTTGTTCACCCACCGAAACCATGTCGATCAGCAGTGCAGGAAAGAAGCCCACCTTCTTCATCGCACGAGAAAGGGAGCCGCCTTCACCCACAATCGCCGCGACTTGTGACACTTTCTCTTTCAAGAACAAATTCATCGTCGTGTCACGCGTCAGCTCTAACCCTTTCAGTAAGGGCATTCCGTTACCAACAAGATTGGCCAAGGTCTCCATGCACTGAACATAAAAGCGCGACGATAAGACACCCCCGACAAGGGGGGCATGCACAATGAAACGATCCCATGTTTCCTGATTCTTCCGGCTACGCAGCCAGATGCGGAAGGCCACAATAATACCGACGATTCCCAGCACGATGGCCCACCAATACCCTTTGAGGAAATCCGAAGCCCCAATGAGCACCTTAGCCGCCGTCGGCAAATCACCTCCGGTCGAGCTGATCAGTCCCATGAGCTGCGGAATCAGATAGACAACGAACAAAACGGTCACCGCGAGGCCCGCAAACACGAGAAAGGCAGGATAGATCAGCGCGAATAACACCTTACTCTGCAAGTCCGCGATCGTGTTCAGATACTCGGCCTGCCGACGCAAGATCTTTGGAAGCGCACCGGAAACCTCACCCGCATGCGCCATACTACAATACAACGGCCCGAAGCTTGGCGACACCTTTTCTAATGCTTTTGAGAAGCTCGCCCCTTCACGCACTTCCCGACGAACCAGAATCGTCACATCCTTCAACGCAGAGAGTTCTTCGCGATTCTCCATCACCTTCAACGCCGACTCTAGCTGAAGTCCTGCCGCTAACATCTCGGACAGCTCTTCCGTGAACATCACGACCTGTGACCGCTTCAACTTGATCGGGTACTTTGGACCACCTTGGACCACAGCCGCCTTGGCCTTGCCCTTCTCCCTCTGCGAGGCTGCATGACTCGACCGTGCAAGCTTCTTCTCTTTCTTTTCTTTCTTCTTAGGTTTGGCCGGGGCCTGTTTGTTGCCGTTCGCATTCTCCTTCGCTTTGGGATCCTCCTTCGTCGGCTCAGGCGTCTTCGCCTCGCTCAACGGAGCAGGAGATTCTTTCTCCTTCTGCTTAGAAGCAGGTGTCGCACCGGCACCACTGGATGGTGTCAATGAAAGCGGCTGCATCCCTCCGCGATTCAGTCGGCGCAAGGCCTCGCTCCGATCATTCGCCTCCAAGACCCCTTCGGTCTTGGAACCGTCCATCTTTAGAGCGCGATATTGAAAACTTGGCATCTAGATAAGAAATTAAGTGTAAATTGACTAGGGATCGCCAACGATTAAGTGCCTTCCATTTCAGTCGTGGTGACACTCACGACCTCCTCCAGCGTCGTCTGGCCCTCCATCACCTTGGCGTAGCCGTAACCGCGCATTGGCAAGAACCCGTCCTTAATCGCCTGCTCTTTCAACGCGGAATAGGGACGCCCTGCCGTGACCATTTCCTGCAAACCCGCGGTAAGCATGCACACCTCGTAAATCGCCAGTCGCCCCCGATAGCCGCTGTTTCGACAGGCCTGACAGCCACCCTTCTCATAAAACGGACCCGTATAATCCGCAGGGAAATCAACGCTACGCAGATATTCCGGCTTGTAACTCGTCTCCACACGGCAAGTCGGGCAAAGTTTCCTAACCAAACGCTGGGCGATGAATGCCCGAACCGACGCCGAAACCAAGAACGGCTCCAGCCCCATGTCGACCAGTCGACTAATGCCACCGATCGCATCATTGGTGTGCAAAGTACTGAATACCAAGTGACCTGTGAGTGCCGCTCGGATAGCAATTTCCGCCGTTTCCAAGTCACGAATCTCACCCACCATGATGATGTCAGGATCCGCACGCAAGAAACTCCGCAAGCCGTTAGCAAAGGTCAGATTAATCTCCGGCTTCACCGCCACCTGCAAGATCCCTTCCAACTTGTTCTCCACCGGATCCTCAACCGTCACGATACGCGTCTCAGATTTATTAAGTTCCGTTAGAAACGTATAAAGCGTCGTCGACTTACCACAACCAGTCGGGCCTGTAAGGAGGATGATCCCGTTGGAAAGCTCCAGCAAATTCCTGAATTGTTCATTGATTCCAGTTCCTAGGTTCAGCTTCTTTAAATTGAATTGCTCCTGACCTAACAAACGCAAACTCACCTGCTCACCTTCCACCGTCGGAATGGTCGCCACACGAACGTCGATCGACTTGCCTTCGATCTGCAAGTTAATACGACCATCTTGCGGCAAACGGCGTTCCGCGATGTCGAGGTTCGACATGATCTTGAGACGCGCCACTACCATGGACTGCAACGCCTTGATGTTCTCCGGGACTGGCACTTCCACCAACTTACCGTCCACCCGGTAACGGATACGCAGCTGGTTCTTCTGTGGCTCCACGTGAATATCTGTCGCCCGCTGATCGAGCGCTTCACGGAGGATCTGGTTCACAAACTTCACGACCGATGCCTCCTCGTCATCATCATCGATGACGTTGACGTCCTCCCGCATGTCGAGGAGATCCTCGTTCAAGTCGCGCCCTGCGAGCAGTTGCTCAAACGTGTCCGCACCGACCCCGTAGAGGCTCTGCAAACCCTCCACAATACGAGTCCGTGAAGCCATGCGCCACTGGATCGGCACCTTGATATGCTGGCTCGCCGCTTGGCGAGCGGTCAGATTAAACGGATCATAGGTTGCAATTTCCAGCCTCCCCGTGCCTTCCCCATTGGCGGCCCGTTCTTCGCCACCCTCACCCGCAAATTCGTCGTCTTCCGACGCATCAGGATCATCGAAATACACCGGCAACAACCGATGTCGCAACGCTACCTGCGCCGAACACAGCTCCCGAAGTTGGCGAGGCTTCACATCATCCCTTTCCAGCTCTTCTTTCCATCCAATACTAAGCTTCTTGCTAAGATTTTCCAAAAACCTCTCCTCATCAACGAGTTGCGTATCCAGCACGTCGTCCACAAGTGAACGCTGCTGAAACACCGATTGGTCCAAGACCTCCACCAGCTTCTCCTCGGACTCGAGGGCGGCGTTTCGGGCACAATCTAGGAATAAATCTTTCATAAATTTTCAGGAACGAGACAGGGAGAATCAAACAGGTCAACTGGTGATCCGTCGCTACACAAGCCATTAGCGCCTCAGGCAGGCCAAATTGTCCGTTTCAGAAGATCATTCTTTGAAAGATCTGATCGCCACTCAAAAACGCCTCATTTCCAGGTCACAATGCCCGCGCATATGCCCCGCCATCGACCAGCAAGGTCTCGCCGGTCACATAACTGCTCGCCTCGCTCCCCAGAAACAGCGCAGGACCCACAATTTCCTTGGGATCCGCCCAGCGTCCGATCGCGGTAAAATCGGAGAACTTCTGCTTCTGAGCGTCATCCAAAATACTCATGGGCAGATCGGTCAGAAACGGCCCTGGAGCAATGCAATTCACTGTAATCCCCTGAGGACCAAGATCTAAGGCGCTCGCCTTAGACATCCCCACCAACGCTGCCTTCGTTGCCGAATAGGCATTGCGAGCCTCCTTCGAGCCCACACCGAGCACTGAGGATATATGAATGATCCGCCCCCAGCTGCGCTCTTTCATCTGGGGCACCAAAGCCCGCGTCAGGGCCATAATACTGCTCAGATTCACCTCCACCTGGGTGTCCCAATCCTCGTCTAGAATCTCATCGATCGGCTGCGGCCGGTTAATCCCCGCGTTGTTCACCAAGACATCGACTCGCCCCATCTCGGCCAATACTTTCTCCGCCAACGCCTTCACCGCCTCACGATCCCCCATGTCCACCGTCGCATAGCCCACCTTCCGCCCAGTCGCCTTCGAGATTTCCGCCTGAGCCGCCACCAACTCACTCTCTGTCCGAGCACACAGAAACACGTCCGCTCCCGCTTCCGCAAAGCCTCGCGCCATCGCTTTACCCAACCCACGGCCACTGCCAGTGACCAAGGCCACTTTCCCACTCAGATCGAAGAGATCCATCATTTGTTTAGCCAAGTAGGAACAGCCGCCGACGTCAATCCACAACCACTCGCCCACCAGCATGCCTAAAATACTGTCAGTCTATTATTTTTGATAATAACCTCTAACCCATGAGACAAAATCCATAAACTTTGATAAATATAAGAATGGAGGCAAATCCGATCTCTCAGCTCTGTTTCACAGTCCTCGCTCTAGGGAGCGTGTTACAAATGATGGCGCTCGCGGCGCCATGCCCCACGCCAGTGGGAATGCCACCACAAGGAGAAGGTTGGGTGGCCCTCTTCGACGGGGCGCCAGATGGTTTGCCTCCCTCAGACTGGATCGAAGTGGGCGGAAACTTCGCCGATCCTTTGCCAACCTGGAGCGTCCAGGACGACGTGCTCATCCGTGAAGACGGTGGTGGCAGCAACCATTTGTTCTATGTTGGAAGCGAGGCCCCATGGACAGACCTCGAATTGATTTGCGAATTTCGTACGGAAATCGGCACCAACTCCGGCGTTCTTTTTCGTGTCGATAATTGTCAGAGTGATGGTAGTGGCTGCTCGATCGAAGGTACGAATGGGCTGGAAGCACAGATTAATAACACATCCACCGGAGCTCTTCCAAAAAAGACCGGAGCACTGTTTCCTGATGGCGACGATCTCTTAGTCTCTCCTGTTCAAGACAATGAGTGGACACACATGCGTATTATTGTTGAAGGGACCTCTGCTACGATTGAAATTAATGGTAGTGTCACGGCAACTGACACTCTAAAAGCTATTTATCCAAGTAGCGGTACAATTGCACTCCAAAGCGAAGGCTTAGGCAGTGGAGACTACGATCGAATTGAGTTCCGCAACATCTATATCCGAGACCTACCCGTTAGTAGTTGCGATGGGTGGGATCAAGGAAGCCCCAGCAATGACCCTGAACCCATGGCAGGCAATTCGTCCTCAGATGAATCGTTAAAGTCCGAACTCACGACACTTGGGCACTATCACTTTGATTCCGATCTACAGAATAGCGCAAAGGATCTTTATCACCTCCGCGCCTACGGGTCAGCCGCATTGGCATCCACAGAACTCGGTTGGATGGCGCAACCTCTCGGACAAGCGCTGCAGTTCACTGGAAAGGATGACTATCTCATCGGCGTCTATCTCGATAGCGAAGTCCAACCAACGAGCGAGAGCTTCACTGTCGAAGCCTTGCTCTATGTGAGCCGTGTCAAGGACCAGGGCGAAAGCTCGCTCTCTCTACTAGATTTTGGAACCATCTCATTTGGACAATCTACTTGGGAAACGGAACCCACACTCAGCTTTAATGACACGTCATTATTTCCCACATCCGCCGTCAAACCACACTGGAACCTGGATCAATGGATGCACTTTCGTATCGTCTACGATCCTACCGCAACAGGATCCGAATTGAAGCTCTACATCAATGACAGCCTAGTCGGCGAGGGAGCCGCGAGCATCTCTGCGGCAGCCATCAGCAACTGGACTCTTCGATTGGGCCATTTCGAGGGCTATGTGGACGAACTACGCGTTTCGAAGGGCGCTCTCGACTCCGGAGGTACCATTCCCCTCGCAAAGACAGCCTGGCTTGAGCGATTTTTCACTTCAGCAGATCTCGGCAATGATACACTTGAGACCGCGCTTTGGGGAGACAATGCCGATGCCGATGGAGATGGCTTCAGCACGCTCGCTGAATATTGTCTGGGCCTCAATCCCACCGTGCCGGACGGGCTTGAGGCGTTTCAAGCCGACACGACAACCCATCCGATCGTCATGGACTACATAGAGGCCAAGCAGGCTATCGAGATGGATTTGAACGTCTTAGGAAGTACGACTATCGGCTCCTGGCTGCCGGAAGGGGCAACGCTGACAACCATTACCGACGGGTTGCTCTTCAAGCACATGAGAGCCACCCTAACCCAAGACTACTCAGCAGCCACGCGAGCCTTCTTCAGCCTCGGCATCGCTCCGGCGTCGCCCTGACCTAGTGCGTGTGCCACAGCACGTCGGTTAGGCAGTTCAACCGAAGAGCATCAAACACCCTTGATTCATCATTTCCAAGGAATGCGTCCCTCTGTTCGGCCAGATAGAAAGCCTGGCGTGACTCAATATTCCCGTGGGGGTGCAATCCAGCGCCGCTCTAGCCAACTTGTGGCCGCAGGCCCCTCTTTAGGGGTGGCCTGCAGGACCAGGAAACGACGTTGAAGCACATCCCCATCCGTTGTTTTTAAGATTCACAACATTGGGTTCCGGCAGCCAATCCTAACATGACAGTGATTATACTGGATCTCAACACGGATACCCAGATGACGCATGTCATTGTTAGTTCACCAGTCGTAGTTTGTTTACCTACAAGCGGAGTAATCCAAGAAGAACACCCACTCAACCAACTCTCTCGCTCGGCGGATTTCCCTGCAACCCACGCTCACCCCTATTGGTGTCAGCGTTAACCTTAAGATCTTATTTCATCGACCAAATATCCACACTCGCCTCTCTCAGAACGACTCATTACTATCATTGATTTAATTCTTTGCCAGTCGGGTGAGGGCAGCTCTGCCGGAAGGCGCAGTGGTCCAGGGTAACATCAGAGTTCCCAGCTATTTCTAACATACACCCATATCGCTGCTCACCACCTTCAAACGCACAATAGCTCAGGCGGCTCCCAGGCAAGTCGTTCCCTTCGCCCTGACCATTGGCCCGCCATGGACTCGCAAGACCGACACCAGATGCGGACGTGAAGAAAATCGGAGCCTCCGCTGTCCCTCCAGCAATGAAGTTTCCCTGCACTGTTAGTGTCGCGAAGTCTGCAAAGGCATCCTGCAAGGCGGTGTGCCTGCCATTCAGTTTCAACGAACGGCAAATGCCATGGACAGGGACCCAACAGCGGAAGACACGGACCTGCGCAACTGGACAGCCGTTTTCTCTACTAAATAGGCTTCAACGCCTCAGCGATCCGGAAACAGAGACCAAGACGATCTTGCTAAGTTCTAATGAGATCTTAGAGCACATCAACCACCTCTTCCTGAGAGTCGACTTCACCCAGATTAGTCCTTAGCAGGAGCAGCAGCAGGCCACAGTCCCTTTCGGCCAAAGGTGCAAGACGTCTTCTGCTGGTCAGTCCAGGCAAAGATCCGTTGCGCTTGTCCAATTAAAGTGTAGATCCTCAGTTCCCGCAGCGCTAGTTTCCATGATACGGAGGGGTGGCAGAGCGGTTGAATGCACCGGTCTTGAAAACCGGCATACCGAAAGGTATCGTGGGTTCGAATCCCACCCCCTCTACCACCTCCATTTGGTCTAGCACAAACCGTTGCAGATGATCGCAACTACGGGCGACAAGTTCTGCTTGAGTTTCCTCTTAGCATCGAAATGATGCGGGGATGTCATCTGAATTTTTTCCAGACGTGCCGGTGATTCCTTTCGAGGGGTCTGATTCCAAGAATCCCCTCGCTTTCAAGCACTACGACGCTTCGGCGAAGGTCGGTGACAAGACAATGGAGGAGCATTTGCGGTTCTCCATGGCCTACTGGCACACGCTTCGGAATGGCCTTTCTGATCCATTCGGTGTTCCAACGGCGATCCGCCCATGGGAAGGGGCCAACGATGATGTGGAGAATGCGAAAAACCGCGTGCGCGTGGCCTTCGAATTCATGGAAAAGACGGGTATCAAGTATTACTGTTTCCACGACCGCGATGTGGCTCCTGAAGGGGCGACCTTGGCGGAGTCGAATTCCAATCTGGATGCCGTCGCCGATGTGCTTCTAGAAGAGCAGCAGCGCACTGGTGTGAAATTGCTCTGGGGCACGGCGTGTCTCTTTGTGCACCCTCGCTACAATCAGGGGGCAGCGACAAGTCCCTATGCCGATGTGTTTGCCTATGGCGCGGCACAGGTTAAGAAGGCGATGGAAGTGACTAAACGTCTCGGCGGCGAAGGCTACACGTTCTGGGGCGGTCGCGAGGGTTACCAAACTTTGCTCAACACGAACATCGGTCGCGAACTTGATCACTTGGGGCGCTTTCTTCACATGGCCGTGGACTACGCCAAGGAGATTGGCTTTGATGGTCAGTTCTACATCGAGCCCAAACCAAAGGAGCCGACGAAGCACCAGTACGACTCGGATGCGGCGGCTTGTTTGAATTTCCTCCGTCAGTATGACTTGATGGATCACCTGAAGCTTAACATTGAGACGAACCACGCCACCTTGGCTGGGCATTCTGTGGAGCACGAGCTTGAAGTGGCTGCGGCTGCCGGTGCGCTAGGATCGATCGATGCTAATACTGGTGATGAAATGTTAGGCTGGGACACAGATCAGTTTCCGACCAACATTTACATGACGACGCAGATCATGCTCTCGCTCTTGAAGATGGGCGGTTTTACCACGGGCGGCCTAAACTTCGACGCCAAGGTGCGACGCGAGAGCTTTGAGCCAGTCGATCTCTTTCACGCACACGTTGGTGGCATGGACGCGTTTGCTCGCGGCTTGAAAGTGGCTCACGCGATCATCGAGGATGGTCGTTTGGACACGTTTGTGTCAGAGCGCTATGCGAGTTATGATAGCGGTCTTGGTAAGCAGATCGAGAATGGTGAAGTCGGCTTCAAAGAGTTGGAAGCGCACGTTCTCTCCAACGGCGAGCCTGGCGTGACACCAAGTGGCCGCCAAGAGATGCTAGAGAATCTCGTGAACGAGTTCCTCTAAGCAGATACCAAGGAGCGGCGCGTTCCTAGCGCTGGATATGCATGAGGCGCATGGAAAGCGCCTGTCCTTGGGTAGTCGTTTCGAGTGGACGCCTTGCCAAGGCTCTTTAGGCTCGGCCCTCTATGGACACCGAATCCGTCATTCTTACCGTGATCGGCGCCGACAAGCCGGGGCTTGTGGAACGCTTGGCCACCATCGTGGCGGACCATCATGGGAACTGGTTGGAGAGCCGGATGGCGCGGTTGGCTGGGCAATTTGCTGGGATCTTGCAGGTAGAGGTCGCTTCAGCACATCGCGAAGCGCTTGTGCAGGCGCTGAATCGCGTGCACGACGGCAGCTTGCAGGTGACCGCGAGTCGGCTCGGTGCGAGCAGGGCTGAGACGACCGTAACCCAGCGAGTGCGGCTCGAACTCGTGGGCACGGATCGGCCAGGCATTGTGCAGCAAATTTCGCGAGTCATCGCGGCATGCAGGGTGAATGTAGAAGAGATCGAGACAACGGCAGAAAGTGCGCCGATGTCTGGCGAGACGCTCTTTAAGGCCACCGCAAGTCTGCAGGTGCCCAGCGGAGTCGCCCTGGCGAAGCTCCAGGAAGATCTAGAGGAAGTGAGCCAGGATCTTATGGTGGATATCACCTTGAGCTAAGGGGCGTTTGCTCTTGTCCGGAGCCTCTGCTACGAACAGCGCATGGAATCCTCCTGGCAACGCTTTTCTCAACATCTTGTTCGTTATGCCGATCTCGGCGTGTCTCTCGACATCAGCCAAATGCATTTCCCAAAGGGTTATATAGAAGCTCAGTCCACAGCCTGCGCCAAGGCCTTCGAGTACATGCGCGATCTCGAAGCAGGAGCCGTGGCCAATGTGGATGAGGACCGCATGGTCGGTCACTACTGGCTACGCGATGCCTCGCTCGCCCCAGAGAAAGACAACCTAGGCGAAGAGATCCGTAGCTACATTGGTTCGTGTAATCAATCGATCCTCGAGTTTGCCAAAGAAACGCATGCTTCTGGCAAGTTCACCCATTTGTTAGTCATCGGCATTGGGGGCTCCGCCCTTGGTCCACAGCTCATCGCGGATGCGTTAGGGAGTGATGCCGACGCCATGCACGTTGAGTTTCTAGACAACACCGACCCGGATGGCTACGCACGTGTGTTAGGTAATCTCTCCCTGGACAGGACCTTGTCTCTCGTCATCTCTAAATCCGGTGGCACGAAGGAAACCGCCAACGGCATGGAAGCAGCGCAGGCTGCCTATACAGCTGCCGGTCTGAAATTTGCAGAACACGCCGCCGCCGTCACGGGCGTGGGCAGCAAGCTCGACAAAATCGCCAAAGAAGCCGGATGGCTCAAGCGCTTCGCCATGACGGGTTGGGTTGGCGGGCGCACCTCCGTGACAAGCGTGGTTGGCCTCTTGCCGATGGCATTGCAGGGTTTGGATATCAACGCCTTTCTTGAGGGCGCCCGCCTCATGGATGCGCATACCCGCAGTGACGACACCGCCGACAATGCCGCCATGTTGATGGCTCTGATGTGGCACTTTGCTGGCGATGGCGTGGGTAAGAAAGACATGGTCATTCTGCCGTACAAGGATCGCCTCAGTCTGATGGCGAAATACCTTCAGCAGCTCATCATGGAATCGCTCGGCAAGGAGCATGACCTCGACGGCAAGATCGTGGAGCAAGGGATCGCCGTTTATGGAAACAAAGGCTCGACCGATCAGCATGCCTACGTGCAACAGCTGCGCGACGGGGTGAACAACTTCTTTGCCACGTTCATCGAGGTGCGAGAGAGTTTCACCGATGGCAGACGTGAGTCGAGTAGAGCAGGAGATTATCTTCAAGGGTTCCTGCGTGGCACGCGACGTGCTCTATCCGATAAAAAACGCCCTTCGATGACTCTCAGCCTCTCCAATGTCGACGCTCGTAGCGTAGGCGCGCTCATTGCCTTATTTGAACGCGCAGTCGGTTACTATGCTGCACTTGTGAATGTCAATGCCTACCATCAGCCAGGTGTGGAAGCTGGCAAAGTCGCCGCCGAAGCCTTCATTGCTTTCCTTCAACAGACACGGGCGCACCTGCAAGCCTCGCCAGGCAAGGCCTTCGCCGCTGACGACATTCTCCCTCATCTTGAGCCCACCGAATCCGGCGAGACCGCCACGGCGGAGGAAGTCTATCATAGCCTTATACACATTGCGCACAACGATCCCGACGTGACCTTAGCACAAGGCGACACACCTCAGGAAGACACCTTCACTTACCAAGGCTAACAATACTGGTTCCATGGCCGAGCTCGATGACGCAAAGGAAGAAGCTCGGCAACGGTTAGTTGACGCTGCCGGCCTAGAGGCGAAGAGCCGGGAAGATCTGCTCGCTCTCTACAAGCAATTTCTTCGCCTCGAGAATGAGCGCATTCATTTGCGTCATCACGCCGGAGCTACCGGCCTTGAAGTCGCGAGGAGACGCTCGAATCTCTTGGACGTAGTGTTAGAAAGCCTTTTTCAGCAGGCTCTGATCAAGAACTTGGGGGAGGCCATGGGGGAGGCGGCAGCTCCTGTCACAATGGTGGCTACTGGCGGATATGGGCGCCAGCTACTCAATCCCAGCTCTGACATTGATATTCAGTTTCTCTATCCTTCGAAACGCGAGCCCAGTCCCGAAGCCCACGAGATCATCGAACAGATTCTCTACATGCTGTGGGACGTGGGATTCAAAGTCGGGCATGCAGTACGCTCGGTCAAAGATACCATCATTCAAGCCAATGCCGACGTGCGCACCAAGTCTTCGCTGATTGAAGCACGCATGATCGCTGGTGATAAGGATCTCTTCGAACGCGTGCAGCGGGAGTTCAAACAGCATTGCATCACGGGAAAGGAACACGACTACCTCACGACGCGGCGGCGCGACATGCGTGAGCGGCGCGATCAGTATGACACAGTCTTCGTACAAGAGCCTAATGTGAAGAGCGGTTGTGGCGGCCTGAGAGACTATCACAACCTAATTTGGATCAGCTTTGTTCACTGTGGTTCTACGAGCCTCGACATCCTCGTCAAAAAACGAGTACTTACGAAGGAGGAGTTAGAAGAAATCGAACGCGCCTATGATTTCCTCCATCGAGTGCGCAATGAACTTCATTACCAGGCAGGAAGAGACAACGACATCCTGACACTACAGCAGCAAGGGGTCGTTGCAACCAACTTTAAGTATCCAAGTCGCAACATCCTCCGAAGAATCGAGACCTTCATGCGCGAGTATTATCACGCGACGCGGAGCTTGTACCGCTGCACATGGAAATTGCTGGAGAAGCTTCACCTCGCCCACGAAGAGGAGGGTGAGAGCGGCGTCATCAGCCTTCTTGCACGACGGCGCAAAAAACGGGAGTTTTTTGGCAATTTCTACAGCTGGAATCAACGAATCTATCCAGCAAGTGACGATATCTTTGAGGAGGAACCCTATCGACTCATGCGGGTGTTCCAGCATCTTCAGCAGCGTCACCTTCGATTGAGCCCCGAAATTATGGAGCGCATCAGCGCGAGTGACCACCTTCTCAATCGTGAGTTTCGATACAACAAGAAAGTCCGTACCATCTTCGAAGCGATTCTTTCTCGGCGGGGAAATGTTGCCCGCGTGCTCAAAGACATGCATCGCGTGGGGATGCTAGGCAAGTATCTGCCGGAATTTGGTGCATTGGATTGCCTGGTGCAGCACGAGTTCTTCCATCGCTACACCGCTGACCACCACACCCTGCAATGCATCCGTCAGCTAGACAAACTAGCTGACACGCAAGAGCCTAAAGTTGCTTTCTTCCGCGATCTCTTCCGCAAGGTCGAAGATCCCTACATCCTTTACCTCGCCTTTATTCTTCATGACACCGGGCGCGCGGAGAATGTCCGCTTTCACAGTGATGCCAGCACGACGATGGCTGAGCGTGTCTGCAGACGATTGCAGGTGAAAGGTCACCGTCGTGATCTCATGCTCTTTCTGGTCGATCACCATCTGACGTTCTGGAAAACAGCTACCACCATGCCGATCGATGATCCTGACACTGTGATCGCCTTTGCCACGCAGATGCGTGACAAACGACACCTGGATCTTCTCCTACTCTTCACCTACGCTGATTCGAAGGGCACCAATGAAGAGGGTTGGACTGATTGGAAAGAGATGCTCATGAAGCAACTCTATCATGCAACGCTTGCTTACTGGAGTGATCAAGGTGCTCTGGAAGGCTCTACTCCGGATTTCAAAGCGGAAGTGCTCAAGCACCTGAAAGAGGGCTATGAAGACGAAGTAGAGACCCATTTCGATGGGATGCCAAAGCGCTATTTCTTCTTTCGCAGCGCCCAAAGTACGAGCCGGGACATTCGTCTGATCCGCAAGTTCTATCAAACCGACAGGAAAGATCCCACCGTAAAACTAGATCGGCCAGTCTTCCGCTGGATAGATCATCCCGAGGCCAACTACAGCCAATTCATCGTCTGTTCCTATGATTGTGAGCAACTGCTGGCTTGCATCGCCGGCGTGTTGTCAGCAAAAGAGTTGAATATTCTCAGTGCTGATTTCTTCCGCCGCAAGGATGGCATTGTTCTAGACATCTTTCGCGTGTGCACCCTCAACCTAGAAGCCGTGACGAACACAAGTGTGCGCAAGAGTGTGAAGACGCTCATGGAAACGGCGATGGCCAAGAAACACTACGATTTCAGTGATCTCATCGAGAAAACGCGCCTCGAGAACCCGATCGACCATGAGGCTGCTGCCGTCTTTCCCCAGCGCGTCTTTATCAATAATCGGGCTGCAGCCGATGAGACTGTCATCGAAATCCAAGCACTGGACCGATTGGGTCTCCTCTACGACTGCTTCATGGTGATCGCCGATCACGGCCTCCAGATCACCCACTCCCGGATCATCACGGAGAAAGGTGCAGCCATCGACAGTATCTTCGTCACGAATGCCGCTGGCGAGAAGATCGAGGACGAAGAGAAGCTAGCCGCCCTCAAGCGGGACCTGCAGAGAGTCCTTGAACTGCCCGTTCCAGCCGAGAAAGCTTCTTAAACGTCCCCCTGGCCCCGCTTCCCATTGACACCCCCTGCGCACCCTCTACGATAATACCACCAAGACGGGGGAGCTGGAGCGATTCGGCTGAGATCTTCGCTGATCGGCGAGGAAACCCTTAGAACCTGATGCGGTTAGACCCGCCGAAGGAAGTCTGAGCGCTCTGCTTGCCTGTCTTGTCAACTCGCTTTTCCTGACAAGAAACAACTTACAAGCCAACTGACATGATTGCTCCCAAAGACGACGACAAGACCATCCGCCGTGACCAAGCGCTCTTCCCCAAGAGCAAACGTGTCTATATCAAAGGCACGGTGCATCCAGATCTTGAAGTGCCGATGCGCGAAATTGAGCTTTCTCCGACCAATCATCCTAACGGACGTGTCGAAGAGAATGCGCCGGTCCGTGTTTATGACAACAGTGGCCCCTGGGGTGACGCCAATTTTGAAGGAAATGTGGAGCAAGGGCTCCCCGCGCTGCGCCGTCAGTGGATCATGGATCGTGGTGACGTTGAAGAATATGAGGGACGTGAAGTGGCTCCGGCTGACAACGGCTATCTCAGCAACGAACATGCAGAGCGTTACAACCAGAACAAGGAAGCCGCGAACCGCTTGAAGGAGTACCCTGGACTTGTCCGTAAGCCACTCCGTGCCAAGGATCATCCAGTGTCCCAACTCTGGTATGCGCGTCAGGGCATCATCACTCCAGAAATGGAATTCATTGCGATTCGCGAGAATCTAGGTCGCGAGAAGGCATTCAAAGCAACCGACGACTCCGTCAATGGGCCTCGCAATGTAATGAATCATCAGCACCCGGGCCAGTCCTTCGGTGCTAAAATACCCGAATTCATCACGCCTGAGTTTGTTCGGGACGAAGTCGCTGCAGGCCGCGCCATCATTCCTAACAATATCAATCATCCGGAAAGCGAGCCGATGATCATCGGACGGAATTTCCTTGTGAAGATCAATGCGAATATCGGCAACTCTGCCGTGGCCTCGACGATCGATGAGGAAGTGGAGAAACTTCGCTGGGCCACTAAATGGGGTGCCGATAACGTGATGGATCTTTCCACTGGCAAGAACATCCACGCAACCCGCGAGTGGATCATTCGTAACAGCCCAGTACCCATCGGCACCGTCCCCATCTACCAAGCCTTGGAGAAAGTGAATGGTCGCGTGGAGGACCTCACGTGGGAGCTCTTCCGTGACACGCTCATTGAGCAAGCGGAGCAAGGTGTTGACTATTTCACAATCCACGCTGGCGTGCTCTTGCGCTACATCCCGCGCACCGCCACACGCATGACAGGCATTGTTTCGCGTGGAGGGTCCATCATGGCCAAGTGGTGTCTCTCTCACCACAAAGAGAGTTTCCTCTACACACACTGGGATGAGATCTGTGACATCATGGCTGCGTATGACGTTAGCTTCTCCATCGGCGACGGACTTCGCCCTGGTTCGATTGCTGATGCGAACGACTACGCTCAGTTTGCCGAACTTAAAACCCAAGGTGAACTCACCAAACGTGCCTGGGACAAAGGTGTTCAAGTCATGTGTGAGGGGCCAGGTCACGTGCCCATGCACATGATCGAAGAGAACATGAAGAATCAGTTAGACTGGTGTCACGAAGCGCCCTTCTACACACTCGGACCACTCACTACTGACATTGCGCCAGGTTACGACCACATCACCAGCGGCATCGGTGCGGCCCTCATCGGTTGGTATGGTTGCGCCATGCTCTGCTACGTCACTCCAAAGGAGCACCTTGGCCTTCCCAATCGTGACGATGTCCGAGAAGGCGTCATCACCTACAAGATCGCTGCTCATGCCGCAGACTTGGCGAAAGGCCATCCCGCAGCTCAAGAACGTGACAACGCCGTGAGCAAGGCTCGATTTGAGTTCCGGTGGGAGGATCAGTTCAACCTCGGCCTCGATCCCGAGAAAGCCCTCGCCTTCCACGACGAAACGCTCCCTCAAGACGGCGCTAAGACCGCCCACTTTTGTTCTATGTGCGGCCCTACCTTCTGCTCGATGAAGATCAGCGACGAGGTTCGCCAATACGCTGAAGAGCACGGCATGACCTCCGAAGAAGCGATCGAAGAAGGCATGGAGAAGAAAGCCGCTGAGTTCAATGAATCCGGCGCCGAGATCTACTCGTAACGGAAAAGCTCCGCAGGACCTAATTTTAGCGGGGCCAATGTTCACAAAGTGAGCATTGGCCCCTTCTTATGGTCAAATTGGAGTGTCTAACCATGGCCGACCATTTTTAGATCAATCCAAGGCTTCTAACAAAGCTGCCAGCTCATTCTTTCGTGCTAGTAATCCAGTCGCTCTGGCACGGTTCCGGTCTTGGCCATCTTCCATCTCTTGTAGCTTTCTGACAGAAAGGGCGCCCCGTTCAATCTCCTCTTTCACAGCCAACATTTCGGCAATCAACGCCTGCAACTCGGCGTCAACATCTCCCAACGCTTGCGCAAGACGCTCTCGTTCCTCCAGCTCCCCTAACGTCTCCTGATCAAACCATTTCTCCGCCTCAGCATGGCCGGTTGGCTTGGTAGGCAGAGCTGATCCGAACAGCTTTGTGTGGATCGCGTTCACTTCATTTCGTTTCGCACTTTCCACCGCGACTTCCACGCCAGACTCCGTGCCAAAACTCCCCAAGCTACTCCGGCTCCCAGAACCATCATCAAACGCGGCTTCAAAATCGATCTCAGCTTTCTCCAACGCATTGAAAAGCCGCTTCGCCTCATCGATCTGGTAGCGGCCAAGATACTCGAACGCCTCTGCACTTCCCTCTTCTTCCATCCTCTCATTGTCTCACAAAACATGAGAAAAGCGAGGACTCTTCTCAGCGGTTTCATCATCATACGACAGCGATCCACTAACCCACTATCGGCCGAACATTTGCGTCCAGAATCCACCGTGGTGTCCGAGACCAACTCGCTTGTTCGCAGGATCGAGCATGATCACATGGTGGGCAGGACTACGCCACCATCCCTCGTTTGCAGATTGAGGCGTCCGTCTGCCAGCCGCAATGTTCTCGCTTGAAGCGGTCGTCCCGGCCTTCGCAGCCCGCTTCTTCATCGTCTCTTTGCCAATTACCGGCGATTGGTGGGCGAAAAACCCATAGGTCTCCATGTCTTTGGAATGCCCCGCACAGGCCAAACAAAGCTTGGGATCAACTAAAAGTATTCTTAGGTCTAACAAGGAACGCAGCTCATTTAGATCTCGAATCCCCTCCAAGGCTTCTGCCGGCACTTCTCCCACATGTTTTGCGTTCTGCCGATTCACTCGTCGCAACTCGTTCCCACTGGGCAGCGCCTCTGCCGCCGAAGCCCTCTCGAAGCCTTCGATCGCCTGCTTCACGTCAAATGTTGTTTCATCAATGAGCCCGAGTTCATCAATGCACATGTTGTACTCTTCAGCGAGTTGGTGAATCTTCCCACGCAAATCAGAGAGGCCGAACGAAGACTTCATCACCTCTTCAAAATCAACACGATTTAATCTCCGAAGTTCCTTCAACGCAGGATCACCCCTCGTTCTGATCGATTCTTTCGTCGGTTGCCCCCGCCCAGACAAGGCGCGTATCTGCTTCACGAGTTGCTTTGCTCGCCGACGACTGCCTGCGCTATTTTTCGCCTTCCCGAGAGCCTGGCTTGCGGCGGCAAACTGCTTCTGATACTCCGACCAGGCTGTCTTCCACTCGACTGAAACACGTTTCCACATCACATCGCCAATGGCAGAATCAAGCTCAAGAAGCTCTCTAAGAAGATCCAAACGCTTCGCCGAATCTTCCTCGGCAGTGTAGCTCGCCAATAAGGCTCTCCCCTCGGCTCGCTGCTCTTCAGTCAGAGCAAGCGCATTTCCCAGAACCAGGATCGAGGTGAGACAGATAAGGAAGCGAAGCGTCATCCATCCTCACTTTACAGCTATTTCTTTGGCTGCAACAGGCGTGATCATTCACTAGCCAGCAAAGCCCTGCGCAGAAGTTGGCGACCTCGAGGCCCTTCGCTCGCAAGGCAAGATCTCGTAGTCGCTGCAATCAGAGTGGCCCAACAATTCTGCTCTAGATCCTTATTCAATCACTTAGGCTGTCCTTGGTCTCATTTCGCTTGCGAACGAAGTCCTTGGTAGAAACTGAGAGCCTCCTGGTATTCTGCCATTGCCGGCGCGTCGAAGACACCCCGCGTTAAAAGGATCTGGCCATCCTCCGCCAGATCCATGATGCGCGCACAAAGGTTGATCGCCATGCCCACCGCCCGCGTGTCGCCGGTAATCTGTTCTTCCATCTCGGACACTTCCCCTATGTGCAACCCGATACGCAGCACCATGAGCTCACCCTCACAAACCTCCTCACGAAGGAGACATTGCAATCGCAAAGCCGTCTCCACAGCGTCACTCGCCGTGCCGAACTTCACGAGAAAGCCATCACCCGTCTCGTTCAGGATGCTCGCCCCCTGCACATAGCTCAGACAGTGCTTAAAGATGCTATCGTGCCCCGTGATTTACCGCGTTTAGGCCACCGAGCCGACGATGTCGGTAAAGAGGAGGACTGCTAGCTGTTTCTCGGAGGCCATGATCGAAATGTGGCAACTACAGACCGTCGTTCCACAAGACGTTTGTACCCGACTTACCGGCCACAACGACGTCTTTCCAACCATTGCCGTCGAGATCGGCAACTCGGATCTGCAATCCAGTTCCTGGACCTTCGTTTGGCTTGCCCTTGGAAATCATCTTCTTGGCAAACGTCTGATTGGTAAAATTGATGTCGTAGTAGTGAACCGTGATAGGATCTTTGGCACCGGGATCACCGCCAGAGTGAGCGAAGTAGCGTTTGCCCGTGATGAGTTCGGGTGCACCATCATTGTCGATATCGTCCCAAGCCAGCGCGTGGCCTTGAGCGAAGGACTTGTCGATCACGTGCTGTTTCCAATTGGTGCTCCCGTCTTTGTTCGGGTCGCGCTGCTCTTCCCAGTAAAGTCCGTAATTGTGCCCGTCAGCCCAGATGAGGTCGTTGCGCCCGTCCGCATTGATATCGAGAACGAAGATCGGACAACTGGCATGGGGCAGCACAAAGTCAGGGTGATAAGACCAAGGGCCTGAAAACGGTCCGTCGTTGGGACACTCATACCAGCCATGTTTGAAAACGATATCCTGTTTGCCGTCACCATTGATGTCTCCGAAGCCCATGCCGTGACCGTTGCCACGTTCACTTACAATGTGTTTGGTTAGGCTGGTCTTTCCGGAGCCGTCTTTCGTAAAACGCCAGATAAGGAGTGGATTCTTATCATTCCAGCTGTTCTCTATATACTCCGCGTTGCCATCACCATCAATGTCGTGGAGGAAAGTCATTTCGTTCTGATTCGTTTGAGTGTCCACGAATGGATGGATTTCCCAGAGCGCGGACTTGGTTAATCCAGCTTCGCCGGGGTTCTCATACCAGAAGACTTGGGTCGTAGTGAACTCGCCCGCCACGACATCGAGCCAACCATCACCATTGACGTCATATACGTGGTCGCCGTTGTTCTGGAGATAGTCTTTGCCAAAGGGAAGGAGTTTGCGCAGACGCCGTTTCTCGGTGAATTCAGGCCCGGCATACCAGTTCTCACCAGCAACAATGTCAGTCTTGCCATCGTTGTTGAGATCACCGACGGCGCAGCCTTCGTTATTGTCTTTGTGTAAGGCCTGAACACGGAAAGACAAGCTAGGTTTGTTATCAGCAGCAATGGCTGTCCAACCCAGGAAGCCGAGAGGCACCAGAAGCGGCGTGAGGAATAGAGGGAGAGTCACCTTGTTCATGCGGGAAGTGTAGGTGCAGGCGCAACCGCCTGTCGAGGCTCAGAAACGAAAGAAGCCGAGGCGGATGACCACCTCGGCTTCTCGTGAATGATAGTCTTACCGACTAAATAGAGTAGGACTACTCGTCAGAAGTGGCCGCGCGGCGGCGCTTCAGAGGGTTGAGAACTTCGATGTTCTCGTCTTCAACGATGTCATCAATCTTGAAGATGTTGGGATCCCCATTGGGTGCAGGAATGGTGCCATCCCTGGTGAGCTTGATCGCGCTGGCAGAGCCGTCGAGGAAACCAACGATAGCTTTGTTCAACTTCGTCCAAACGTGGCTCTTGTCCTCATATTGACCGATCTCACCGGTGGTGAAGCCGTCAGCAAGCACAGGAGTCGCACCTTTGTTAGAATCGGTCAAACCACTGACGTAGGCCCAGTGATTCTCACCAGCTTCGAGAGCGTTGTCGCCATCTTCAAACTCCTCGTCGGGAGCTTGCTTAGGATTACAGAACATCCGATCACTCTGCAGGTAGAAGATCTTCTCGACGTCACAAGTGTCGGGGAAGAGTTCGCGGAGAGCTTCGTTCGAGCTGCCCGTGCCTTCTGGATAGAGCCCACCGTAATCACCCGAATAGAGGGCCATGTAAGTGAGAATACTTTGGACGTTCTTGGTGGCAGGAATCACGCGTGCGGTGAGACGTGCTTTGCCGATCATTGGTGTCGCGACCGTCGCGAGAATCGCGATAATCGTGATCACCACCAACAGTTCGATCAAGGTGAAGCCTCGATCCTTTCTGAGTCTGGTTATCATGCTTTTGTGTTTTAGGTATTTATTGCGGTTTATAGTGCCTCTTGAGAGGCAGGTATGATGGGACAGAAGGATAACTTATGGTATCCACATATCCTACATGACTATCGCCTGTGGTAGAAAGCCACGGCAAGGACATTTCTCGGCTAAACCAGTGTTTTTCTCAGATGTTTCATAGCGAAATTGCAGAGATTTCTTATCTGTTTGTTTGAACCATGATGGTTTCCATGGAAACACTAAGAAACTTATCAATTCTTGATATTGAATGGGAGCCAACCTTTCGATGAGCCACTCTGATCAGCCCCCTGGAGCCGCGCCTGTCTTCCCAGACGTTCTTCTGTTTGGCTGCCCCGCTTGTCAGCAGGAATTGAGCATCCCTGGGACTCTCGCAGGTGTTGAGGGCCCGTGTCTTCACTGCCATGTTGGCATCGCTGCACCTATTCCAGCGAGCCAGCTTCCTGCCCGGGTGCTCCAGGCCCAGCCACCTTCTCCACCATCGCCGCCTCCTCCCCCGGTAGCACCTCGGCTCCCGGTTGCGCCTGCTCCCGCACGGGACGCCATCTCAGTGCTACCAGTCGCGGCGCCCGCACCTTCTCCCCCTCAGGCCGTCTTGGCATCGGAACCCCACCATGTGCTCTGTCAGGCCTGCGGTTGCGAACTTGCCATTGATCCCAGCATGGCCCATCTGCCCGGTGGTCCCTGCCCGCGCTGCCAGACCTGGATCGATCTCTCGGGCAATCAGTCGCCACCCGTAGCGCCACCACCTCAAACTCCTGCACCAACCCCGACTCGCGAAATAGCCGCAGAAACTTCAGCACCTCCGTCTCGTCGACGGCCTCCAAGCCCATCGGCCACCGGGCCGAAATCTCCTTCGGTATCGAGCAGACCAGTCTCCGAACTAAACAAGACTACGGAGGGTTTTGAGCCTGAGATGAATTTCCCGAAGCTGGATAATCTTGAAGAGCCCAACCTCGACCAGCCCCCTCCCCAAGGCGAACGCCGACGCGTCAAACGGCGTAAGCGCAAACGCCAGCTCCCTCCCGAGTTTTACGTCGGTCATGCCGCTGGCGAACTTGACGCACGTGGCCAGGAATCAGCTGGCAAGATGCGACGTAGCCAATTTCCGAACGAGAAAGGTGGCTCCCGTCAGCGAAAGACGACTTCAGCATCCCCGTCTGAGGAAGGTGAATCTGGGCTCGCCCGTTGGCTTCCCGTCATGTTTGGAATCCTCATCCCACTCCTGGCTGGATTCTTTGTAACACTCCACTTTGACATCGTGCGTGCAGAGGATCTTCGTTTCAGGGAAGCGAAATCTTCCTCAACTAACACTGGAAACGACACCCTTGCTGACAGCGTAGAACGAACAGAAGTAGAATTAAGCGGCAAGGCTAAGGACGCCTACACTGCCATCGATACGACATTTCGGGCCTTCTTTGAATCCGACACATGGGAAGAGGCGGTAGTCCATCTTGCTCTCGATCACCTGCCCGAGAATAGCGAGGCTCTATCATTCTTAAAATTTTTCCCCCGTGAAGAATACCAAGAAGCAGCGATCAAGCTGATCCACTTTGCACGCATTCCAAAAACAGAACGTTTCATCTTCACCACGCATGTTTCGCGCGGCATCGATAACTTTGGCGACCCACGCATCACATTCCTCATCGGCGAAGAACAAGAACAAGGCCCTCCCAAGATCCATGCCCTCCAGCTCTATCAAAGCTGGAAAGCTACACTGACGGAGTTCTTAGAAACACCTGGAGCCACCAGAAATCGATTCTATGCGGAAGTTCGGCTATCAGATTTCGAAAATACCTTCGCGCTCCCTGATGATGGTGACTATGTGAAGTTGGAGGTTCGTGATCTCTTGGCCAAACATATCAGGACCAAGGCAGCCTATGTGCGGAAAGATTCCTGGGCCGGCATGCGGCTACTCAACACCTTGAACCAAGATTACTCCAAAGCGGTCGTCGATCTAGAATGGCTCAAAGGCCCCACTGGAGACGCCTTCGTCCACATCGATGGCATCCATGCCTCGAACTGGGGCGACTTTCCAAAGTGATCTCCTTCACGGCGCCTACCGTACGCCAAGCCATCGAGGATGGGTTTCGTGACGCGATCCCATTCCGCATACCTCGGGATCTCGCCCTTCAAGACTAACAATAGCAATTGCAGACAAGGCGAGAATGATTGAAGCAGGCTTTCCATGTATTCTCATGAACCGTCGTTCTCCCGCGCAAAGTTCTGTTTACAAATACTAAACAGGCTTTCACCCACGACTTGTTTGCATTGTCAATCAGGCCAAACCCAGGCAGCCTCGCCGTATGATTGCACGCACCTACCTCATCACAGGAGCCAGTAAAGGAATCGGCTACGCCACCGCGCGTCGTTTGGGCGATGCGGGGCACACGGTTATTGGCATGGCTCGGACAGAACCTGCAGGCCCCTTTCCAGGCCCATTCGTCACCGCTGATCTCGCTGATCGAAACGCCACAGCAGAGGCTCTACGTGGAATCACACAATCGCACGGCATTGATGGCATTCTCAACAACGTCGGGCTCGTCAACCCCGCTCCACTTGAAGAGATCACGTTAGAGCAACTCGACCAGGTACTCGATCTCAATCTCCGCGTTGCCCTGCAAACAACTCAAGCAGCGCTCCCTCATATGAAACAACAACGATGGGGTCGCATCGTACAGACGTCCAGCCTCGTAACCGTGGGTGTGCCCTTCCGCACTAGCTATGCGGCAGCGAAGTCCGGGCTTATCAGTTTCACCAGAAGTTGGTCGTTAGAACTGGCACCCCACGCGATCACTGTCAATGCCGTTGCTCCTGGCCCAGTTGAGACAGAACTCTTCAACACCAACAACCCGCCCGGAAGTGAGAGTCGTCAGCGCTACATTGATAACATTCCCCTAAAAAGAACCGGCACCCCAGACGAGCTCGCCGCGATCAATGCTTTTTTGTTAGGCGAAGACTCTGGGTTTATCACCGGCCAAACAATTTACGTCGACGGCGGTTCCAGCACCGGTCACGCGCCATTCTAAGTTGGCTTAAAGGATATCTTTTTCATTAATAATATAGCTGCATAAGTAGCGCTTATGTAGCGGGTGATGTGCCGCTTAGGGCTGCCAGGCTATCAACTGACTTTGGCACACGGCCAAGATTCCTTTACCAATAACGCCCAAGAGGTAGGAGCACCAAGAGATGCAGCGATCGATGATTCTATCGCAAAGAACATCGCGGTTGTCGTAGAATCCATTGCAGTCGATCACACCGACCTCCTGCGCGCGTAGCACAAGGAGGGCAAAGACACTCGACTTCGGGAAGACGTTGGCAAACTTGTGCAGGCGGGCGCAGCAGAGCTCGTCGAAATCACCCAGTTGGTCACACGCAGCGGACAGCCGACTGCCGACGCTGTCCAAGTCAATGGTTGAGGTCATCTATCCGACGGAATATGATCTACCGGGGTTGCCTCAGAAAGTTCACGGAACAATCGAAGCTCCCTCTAAGATTATCACTCCCGCGACCCCAACCGCTTTTTAGACTCGGAGCATTGGCTTCATTGTGAAGGCCGCGCCACAGCTTGGCCCAGGTGGTGAGATCATCGATATAGAGTTGGTTTCCGAGATGATTACACATGAACAGGACGCCGTGAGCGGCCAGCGAGAGGTGCAAATTACTTACCCTCTCTTTCACACCATGAGAGTGACGACAAACCTTCCAGCCCGCGCGGGGGAATACATGCTTGCTAGAGTCCATACGCCACCGGAGGAATCCCATGCGTTGAAGGAAGGGAAATCTCTAGACGACGAGAAGCGCATCATGGTCTTCGTCCGAGGACTCTCCTTACCATCACCGACACCCGCTCGGTTAAGAACTCTTTGACAGAACAAGAACACTCCATCGAAACCATGGAACTCTCTTCTCTCGCAATTCCCGTTTGCACTACATGGCTCGGCTCAGCAGGGCTTTGTCACTGACAAGATGGCATAGGTCACATCGCCATTAAGCTAGAAGTCATTAAGGTGGATCGAAACCAAGCTGCCCAACTGTTGAGCCAACCGCGAAACGCCACCGACGCAACAGCCTTGCGCTATCAGCTAGATCCCTTGATTGAGTCATCAAAAGCCAAAGTTATCAAAACCACGTAGGTCGTCACAAGATCCGGGCAGCGCGCAAAGACCGAGTCCATCCTCGAGAACATTTATGGCGGCGAGTTTGATCCTGCGGAACTGCCACAACAAGTGACCGGACCACTCACGGCTAATAATGTGATTTCCGCACCGGCCCATGGAACGACGTATGAAATGCGCCCAGAAAGCACCACTCTTGGAGTGGATCTCCAGATCGGCCTCGATGGCAATTCGATCGATCTAAGCCTGGATTCAGAGATCGCACATCAACTTAGGAACAGCACCGATGGCCAGGACGAAGCTCTAGTTAACCTGCCGGTATTCAGAACGCAGCGAGGTCGGGCCAACATCTCGGGTCATCAGTGGCAACTCCGCCTTGTTAGGCGTTCATTCCGTTCGTAATAAAACGGCACCAACATCGGTCTTTACAACTTGGTCTGCGTCACGGCTACGGTGAAGACCAACAGTAAGAAGTAGGACTCCCGTCTGACTTGCCACTAACCGGCGGGTCTTACCGGATTGCGACTGGTGTTCTTCCGGCATCTGTTCATGGTTGCGGGGATGAGAGCCTCCGTATCCGAGAATCGTAGCTACCGACTTCTTCGTCTTTGGCCCGCGTGGTTGTTAGTAGCCTGCATTCTGATCGCCCGGTTCGGGACTGGCTCTGTCGACGATGGCCCAGCGACGCTCTGGATGATTCCTGCCTTTGGACCCTTTCTTTGCAGTTTCCTCATCCTCCTGCTCTGGCTCTTTGCCAGTCGGGCAACCGGTCGAGAACGCCTGGTTGGCTTCTTTGGCATGATTGTCGCTATCGTCATGACGGTAGTGCTGGCGCACCCAACAATGCGAGGACCAGCAACAACGATGCTCATCGTGCCAATGGCAGTCGTTGGTTTCGTTATCGGCGCTACCATTGGGAATTCTTGGTTGTCGCCTAGGAGAACCTTACTCGCCCTCTTGTTAGGTACTATCGGGGCCAGCTACTCGCTCACGCTCAGAAGTGAAGGAATGTGGGGAGACGATCTTTCGAACGAGTATGCCTGGCGCTGGAAGAAGACGACAGAACAGCAACTCGTCGAATCTACCAGTAGCGTCCTATCAACTCGTAAACCCTCTATGGACCCGGCGCTCTTTGCCGGTCTTGCCCAACCGGAGTGGCCAGGATTTCGTGGTCCAGATCGCTCTGGGATTCAACGGGGAACCAAACTCGCAACGACTTGGGAGACCCAACCTCCGAAGGAACTCTGGCGGATCAATGTAGGGCCCGCTTGGTCGTCCTTTGTCGTGGCTGGCAAACTGCTCTTCACTCAAGAGCAGCGAGGCGATCAGGAAGCCGTGCTTTGCTATCATGCAGACACGGGTGAGGAAGTCTGGAAACATTCCGTCGAAGAGCGATTCGACGAACCGTTAGGAGGTCCTGGTCCTAGAGCAACGCCAACACTTCACGAGGGCGCACTTTACGTGATGGGAGCCAGCGGTTGGCTTCAACGGCTCGACGCCCGTAGCGGGAATCTCACATGGACACAGGATCTCCGGCAAGTAGCCAATCGAAAGCCCCCGATGTGGGGTTTTGCCTCCTCGCCATTGATTGTTAATGGGCTTGTAATAGTCTATGCCGGTGGCGAGGTTGACAAAGGCACGGTCGCCTTTGATTGCGCTAGTGGAAAACTTAGGTGGTCGGCTCCAGCCGGAAACGACTCTTATGCCTCGCCGCACCTTTGTTATCTAGGCGGTAAATCCTATGTCACAATGCCAACCAATCTCGGGTTCGACCTCCTTGATCCGACAACCGGCCAGGTAGCCCTCGCATACGATTGGAGCCACAAAGGCTACCGCTCGATGCAACCGATCGTCGTCGCTGGAGATTCCTTGGTCATCCCTAGCGGCATGGGCTCCGGTACCCGGCGCATCCGCATCACGCCGAACGAAAGTGGTATAGACACCAGAGATCTGTGGACCTCGCGAAGACTGAAACCCGATTTCAACGACTGCGTGTCCTTTGAGGGCAATCTCTATGGATTCGATAATTCCATCTTCACCTGCGTCAGTCTTGAGGACGGAGAGCGACAGTGGAAAGGCGGACGTTATGGTAAAGGGCAGGTGCTATTGCTAGAAGATTCTCGCTTGCTACTCGTCGCATCAGAACGCGGTGACATCGTTCTCCTTCGAGCAGATCCGGCGTCTCATCAGGAAGTGGCCCGCTTTCAAGTCTTCGACAGCAAGACGTGGAATCCCCCCGTCGTCATCGGTGATCGACTTTACCATCGCAATGCCGAACAAGCCGTGTGCTACCAGCTGCCTCTGGCAGACTGATTATACTGCGCGAGAGCACACTCGAACCAAGCTGACCTCTCGGCGTAAGTCTCGCGATCGCGCTGTTGTTGTTAGGGCTGGTGGTCAGTTCTGCCACGATTGAACACAGGTCGCTTCGTCGACCCTGGGCCATCGGTTTCGTGAAGGCGGAATTCGGCCCAACCGGACCCAACTCACACGGGCTCGAGATGATCTTTGCATCCATTACTTTGCAAAACAACTACAACTTGGTGCCACAAAGCTGGACTGATGATTACCAATAGTCATCTAACTCACCAGGAAATCGCCGAAGACGACTCTCGGATAACTTCAGTATTACCAGCCTCACCTCCAGCCGGAAAGGCCCTTTGGAGAGCCTAGGCGGACTACTTTGACAACAATCTGGACGAACCAGCTCTACCGTGGACCAGCCCCCAGCACCTCGCCGAAGCCATGCGCGCTCCGTTGGCGGATTCACTCGCCATCTTTCAGTTGGGAGAATCCGGTGAAGGCAGCACGCTGCGCCGCTTTGCCCAACGGGTTGCCGACGATCCTCGTCTCGAAGGCTACCACGAGGCTTTGTCCAAGTTCCTGGAGGAAGAGAATCGCCACGCCAGTATACTAAAAGGCCTGGTAGAACGTCTCGACGGAAGTCTGTTAGAACAACAATGGCCCACGGAGCATTCAAGAAACCGCGCCGACTGATCAACTTAGAATTTGAGCTGCAAATCCTCATGACCGCCGAATTCATCGCGGAGGCCTACTACGCTATCCTACGCTATCCTACGTGATCTCGCAGAGGATCCTGTCATTGCACCAGCCTATGAGCGCATCCTGCGAGATGTGGTGAAACATTTGCACTTTCAAGGCGATTTCTTTGCCACGCGCCAGCAGACCTGGCACCCGCTAACGCGGCTTCTCTGGAGTTGTCAGTGTCATGCCATCTTCATGATCACAGCGTATGTCGTGTGGTTCGATCACCGCCCCAATTTCCAGGCACTAGGCGCCTCCTACGGAGAATTCAGCGGCCCGGGCAAGCGGTCCATCCGCGCCTTCAGGCGACGTATCACACGCCATCTTAACTAGAGTCATTGTCCCGCGAAGATGACGCGGACGCGCCAGCGATTTCTCAATGTCCGGCGAGTTTCCGCACGCCATCCAGCTATCAGACCGTCCGCCAAGAGATCAGTCGCCATGCTTTGGCGGCCAAATGGTAGAGCAGCATCGACATCGGTGCGTCCATCTTGCTTTCCGTTCTTTCTTAGTTTTAGGGCTGGCCAGATTACTCACCATTTTCCATCAGCAATTGACCGTCTCCGGTGTTAGATCGATGCTGAACCACGCCTTTATTGCTATGAAACTTTCGACTACTCTCTTCTCCCTCATGGGGCTCGCGCTCTTGACTCCACAAGTTCACGCCGATGAGTGGCCGAGCTGGCGAGGCCCGAATGACAACAACACCCTCGCAGAAACCAATTTCCCAATCACCTGGGACGCCAAGACGAATGTCCGATGGCGAACGCCGCTTCCCGAAATGGGGAACTCCTCCGCCATCGTTTGGGGAAATGTTGTCTTTCTAACTCAGGCCGAGGAAGCCGCAGGTAAACGTTCCTTAATCTGCTTCGACCGCGTGACCGGCAAGCCTCTGTGGACCCAAAGCACCGTGTTCAAGCAGGAGGAACCAAAGCACAACACGAACACCTACTGCGCCTCCACGCCAGTCACTGACGGCAAGCACGTTTACGCCTACCACGCCTCCGCGGGTATCTTCTGTTACGACCTTGAGGGCAAAGAAATCTGGAAACGCGATCTCGGACCGCAGATCCACACTTTTGGTGGCGGCTCCTCGCCTGTCCTCTACGGCGAGCATCTCTACGTCTACCATGGCCCTGGCAAAGACGCACGGCTCGTTGCTATGGTCAAGACAACCGGCGAGATAGTGTGGGAGTTCCGCGAGCCCGCAGCCAAGGCAACCGCCAAACGCGAGGATGGTTTCAAAGGTTCTGATGAAGGGCGCATCGCGAGTTATAGCACTCCGACCGTGGTCAAGCATGGCGAACGCGAGGAGTTGATCATGTGCTTTCCAGAGTTGGTCATCAGCTTGGATCCTAGCAAAGGAAAGGAACTCTGGCGCTGTGGCGGTTTGAATCCACTCGTCTACACCTCTCCCATCATCCATGAGGGGAACGTCATCGCCATGGGCGGTTATCAGGGTCCTGCCATCTCAGTTAAATTAGGTGGCAAAGGAGATGTCACGGATACACATCGCCTTTGGAAGACAGGCATGGGCTCCGCACGCCTCTCAACCGGAGTCATCAACGACGACAAACTCTTTCTCATTAATATGACCGGTATTGGCGAGTGCCTCGACCTGAAGACGGGAGAACAAGTGAGTAAAGCTAGGATCCGCCAAGGGAAACATGGTAAACCTGTTTGGGGTGCCTGCGTACTCGTCGGGGACAAGATCTACGCCGTGGATAAGGAAGGCGTGACTTTCGTCATGAAAGCCGATCCTACCTTCGAAATCATCGCCGCCAACCCTCTCGGTGAGGCTAGCAATTGCACTCCCGCGTTCTCCAACGGCGAGATCTTCATCCGCACAGAGAACGCCCTCTGGTGCATCGCCATGGCGAAGGACGCTTAGCCCATTCGGGGGCAATCATTGAAGTTGTCCTGTCTTTGCTGAACGGCCATCTCAACATCAGCTTCAGTGTGCTCGGCTTCTTGAGCGGGCCTGGACTATGACGTCATCGCCTAGGCTGGCACACTTGCGCCTTGGTGTTCCGATGAATCGACCTCATTCTCCTCCCGCTGATCATGGTCAACGTCGCTGGCCCACTGGATTTCACAGTGTTAGGGCAGAAGCGCAGCTATGCTTCGAAAGAGTTCGCGCTTGGGACAGGAATTCTGTTGTTCTTCCTAGCCTTCTGGCAATACCGAGTGCTCACGCGTCCCAATGTAAGGAGCCTGTTCATTGAGCAACCAGCGTCGAAGACCACCCGTTAGGCGAGTCGAGCTGTGGTCGGCCACTAATCCCTAGCAGCGGCTTCCATTTTTCTAACAAAGCATTAATAGTCTTATCTATTTCCTTACCACGAGCATTCTTGGATCGAATCACACCTTTGGCATCGAGAATGTACACCGTGGGCCAACCGCTGACGTTCCACTTGGTCGCAATGGGTCCACTGGTATCACCACCGTCCCACCACGAGCGCCAGGAAAGGTTCTCGTCTTTAATTGCCTTCTTCACCACATCCTTGGGATCACTGTTGATACCGAGGAGTGCGAAAGGCTTGTTTTCTAAGCGCTTAACGAGCGACCGCTCGTGCGCCTACATGGCGCGGCAAGGGCCTCACCAATGCCCCCAGAAATCTAACATGACCACCTTTCCTCGATAGTCCGAGAGCTTAAAGACGACGCCGTCGATGTCTTCACCTTCAATCTCTGGTGCCATCTGACCGATATTCAAATTACGCATCTCGAAGAGCTCGCCCACAATCATGGGCTTGATCGAACGATCGTTGAATGCATAGTCACCGATCTTGGCTTCCGCTTCTTCAAGCAGGACCTCCTTCTTCTTCGACTCCTTGACACCGTTGGACAGACTGAAAGCGGCGAGAGCCTGAAATGTCTTGTTAGGATGATTCGCTCGCACCTTCTCAAGCAAAGACGCCATACTTGGATCTGGTCGATAGCGATTGTAAATCATTAACATCGCGAAACTATTAGTCTCTGAAGCGTGATGATATTTCGAAAGCACATCAGAGACAGCATCCGTGAACCCCTGATACTGAGACAGCCATGAGGCCGCATCAACCACACCAGGATGCTCTGGACTTTCCAAGATTAACTCAACAAGGTCATTGTTAGTATCTATTGAACTCGGGTAAGTGAGGGCTGCCCGCGCTACTTCGTCTGCTGCGGCTCGGTACGCAGTGGTAAACTTCATCATTTTATCCTCCTAGCCCGCCATGAGATCTCGCATCCGACGCTCAAAGAGCGCCTCCGCGAGTTCATTCGCACTCATCCCGCCCAAAGCCAGGTCAAGAAACAGGCCGCTGCTGGCTGGTTCCGCCTGGTGAAGACTCACCGCGATTACGTTTTTTCCATCAACAAGTGTGTCTGAAGGAACTTCCATCAGGTGATCTGCCACATCAGCGCTTCCGTTCTTCCCAGCGGCAAATGTCGTTTCTGTGATCGCCCCCTTCCCCATGCGTAGGCGCCCAATCTCTCTGCCATTAAGATACACAACGGCACCGTCATCTGCGGCGATCTTCACGGCTGCCTTTTTAATCACGGCAAGATCGGCGATGTCGAAGCTCTTTCGGAAGTAGGTAACCGCGTGTTTCTTCTCCGCATCATCGCCAAATGATACCGTCGTCTTTAGCTCAGACCCATCATCGGTCTCATAGCCAAGTGGGGCAATCCCAGTCTTCCAAGCACTATCATCAAACTCGGTGCTCGTCCATTCCTCGTCGGGAGACGAGCCTTAATCAAAGTATCTCCAATCAGAGGAGCCTTTGGAGATCAGAGGCGCTTCAGCAAAGGCAATGGAAATAGAGACCCATCCCCCGAGGAGGATGGCAGCGAGAGTTTTCATGTGGCAGAGAGTATAGGCTGATGCAAACGCATGACAACCATACCCTCTGCATGTCCACGCAGGTTCGCAGGTCGGCCAACGCCCCGCCCGAAATCGAAAAGAAGAGACTGTGTCAACCTAACGCTCGAAGCCGAACCGGAAGCGGTAGAGACTTTGAATGGCATCTCCTTGCATAGAAATCCTCCACCAAAGTTTGTCCCCTACTTCTTCTGAAGTGGCGGGGTTATCGATCCACATAACCCCATCAAGACTTGTTTGGAGAACCTGGGAAACACCAGGGAGTGAAGGCAGAACGATCTCAAGCCATTGATCAATCTTACGAATGATAGCGATGTGATCCTGCCGATCAGGTAGCGGAAATGCAGGGATATTCAAAGAGAACTGCTGGGACGCAACCCGACCAGTGTTATCTTCAGCAGCGAGCGTAATCTCATAACTACCTTCAGGAATACCTTCAAAACCAATGATGAGTGTTTCCGATTCATAGTCAATCGTTAGAACGAGATCCGGATTCTCGGATGACACCTGGAGCAATAGGTCTGTATTGGGATCAGCATCCGTGAAAGCGCCAATGAGGGAGACTGTTGTTGGAGAAACCTCACGGCTAACAGTGACATCAGAAAGTAAACGATTCACCTGTGGGGCGTCGGGTAGAGGAAGAACGCTGACCTCAAACAATAGTTCTGTTGTCAGGTTGGTGTTGTCGGTAGCCAGGATCACAAACGTGCCATTTCCTGACTGGTCGGGCTTGGGACTTAACGTAAAGGAGTCATCTCGGCTATCTCTTGAAAGTCTAAAGGGCGTATTGGAAGCGTCCGAGGATTGAATCGCGTAGCTCAAAGAGTCGATACTCGAATCAACATCAGTGAACAGGTCGACTAGGCGCAGAGTGACCGGCTGGTCGTCTTCATTCAATACAGCAACATTTAGGCCAGTAGCACGCGGTGCGTCTGGAGCATCGGTAATCGTAAAGGCAAGAGAACTACTGATCGAACGGGCATCCGTATCCGTCGCTGTGACTGTCAGAGTGCCTTGGCCGAAGGCATCAGCGAATGGTGTGAGTGATAAGATTCCAGTAGCTTCATCGATCTCAGCCTTTAGGAGCGCTTGCTCAGGATACTGGAAAGACACCCCATAAACTAACTCGCTCGATGGACTGTCAATATCCATGAAGCGGTCCCACAACGAATAGGTGATGGCCGGAGCGTCTTCTGCCAATACCAATGGTTCGCCAAAGCCAATTGCCGTTGGCGGATCAGGAGATGGCAGCACGGTGACGCTCACAGTGGATTCGGCCGTCAGACCTTCGGAATCCTTCACCAGAATGAGCAGAAATCCGCTTCCAAACCCGTCAGGTAAAAGCGTCAGGGAAAGCACCTGAGTTTCTGGGTCGACAGAAGGTGTGAGAATCTCTCCGAGCGAGGCATCTGAAGATACAGAAATCGACAGCTCCTCTACACCGTCTTCAAGATCATCGACAAAGTCCGACAATCTGAGGAAGGGTGTGGGGCCATCCTCTGAAACGACGATCGGCTCAAGAGACTGGATAGTCGGCGGATCATTCATAGGCTCAATGACGATCTCTTGAGTGGCAGAGACCATCATGCCATCCCGATCTGTAGCCGTAATCGTTACGATTCCATTTCCGAACTGGTCGGGCTCTGGAAAGAGTGTCAGTAGGTCTGAAGGGGCATCAATTGAGACGCCGACAACCCCCTGTAACCCGTCATCGAAGCTAGCACTGTAACTCAGACCGCGCGCCGTATCTTCGGGATCAGAGAAATGATCACTTAGCTTCACAGTTAGCCCAGAATCGTCCTCCAATAACGTGAGAGGAGCGAATCCCGACGTCGTAGGCGCATCCGGAACCGGAATCACCGTCACATCCAAATCAAGTCTAGTCGGCACGCCAGCCGAGCTATTCTCGTCGAGCAGGAGAGAGACTGTGGTTCTGCCATGAGCATTGGGCGTGAAGTGAATTAGCACGAGTTGAGGTTCGGAAATCTCCCGCGTCGATAGCGTGGCAAGGCCGTCAATGAAGGGGTCTCGACGAACCGAATAGCCGATAAAGTCCTGCCCCACTGCCTCACTGAAGAGACCAGCAAGCTCGATTCGCAGAGGTCCGGAGTCCTCCATCACCTCGAAAGGATAGCGGACGACACGCTCGGGCACCTCCAACTCGGGATCAACGACAACAACCACCCTAAGCTCCTGCCGAAAGTTGTCCGGGCCCGTGGCCACGACATCAAGAGTGCCGCTCCCTGCTTTGATTCCCTGAAGACTAATCGTTCCCACTTGGCCCGGCACTGGCAAGACAACCACGAGTTGATCGCTTGGATCCGGTAGATCAATAGCATATGAAAGGAGGTCCAAATCCCAACCCGAGGCAACAAAGAATCGCCCAAGATCGATCACGAGCGGTTCTCCAGACTTCCTAACATAGAAAGAATACCGAGGTCGCAGAGGCAGAAACGGCTGCTCAACCGTTACGGTAACATGGCTATCGATAAACGCGCCATCAGGAAGGCTCAGGCGATAAGTCACACCGAAGTTCCCTTCGATGTCTTCCAAAGCCCTAATTTGCGTATCGCTTGATCCGCTGTCAAAAGAAACGATCACACCTGCCTCATGGCCGTCCAACAAAGAAATCTGATCTCGTCTAATGGGATCGTCAGGATCATAGAACAGATTAAGAAGAGAGAGCCGTCTGGTTTCTCCTTGCTTTAACGTAACGGAAATATCCTCACCCTTAGGCTGATCATTCACTGGCAGGACATGGACTTGAATAGTCGCAATCGCCTCCGCGCCATTGGAGTCCCTAAAAGCTAGCTGAAAACTCGTTTCACCGTAGGCATCTCGTAGATAATCGACCTGGAATGTGGTCCCCGTAATTGAAGGTGCTTCCCTAACCGTAATCAATCTCGAAGCATCCTCGCTCAGCGGAAAGACAGACACATTACTCGCACGAATAGTATCTTCTTCATCAATGAATATTTTCTCTAAGTCGAGCACCGTCGGCTCGGAGTCTTCGTTAACGACAATAGGATCAATCGGCCTGACTTCGGGCCCATCGTCTACAGGACTTACCGTAAGAGCGAAGCTATAGAAAGCGGTCTTGCCCTCCTCATTTGACGCCTCAACACCAATGATAGTGCCACTAGAAGTCGTATCCTTCGGCGTCCCAGACAGCGTAGCCATACCGTTCCCTTGATCTTCCAAAACAAGCCAATCGGGTCCTTGCACCAGGGTAACCACTAGGTCCTTGCCATCGAGATCAACAAAACTTATGGTCGATTCATAAAAGGCGTCTTCTCCCGCCAGCAGGCTGGGCAATGTTCCCGTGACCTCAATGCTCGAAGGCACCCGTTCGCCGCTGGGCAGGAGGCCTAAATCGGACAATGCCAGGGCATTCACGCGAAACCCATGAGGTTCGGTCCAATCTTCAAAGAAGCCATAGACAAGGCCCTCAAGACTGCTGGCAAGAAGCGAGGGAGACTCGCCAAACACGTGGTCGGCAACAGGCAGCAGCTCGTTATCGTAGATCGCCAAGACGTCCCCTCGAAGCAAGATAGGTGCCGCCCCTTGGAAAACGAGTCGTTCAAAGGGCCCACCCAGATCCCGGCGCGATGACTTCAGGCTCGTGCCGTCCCATTGGTAATTTTGACCGCTATTCGAAACGACGCTGTTCGCGTTTGGTGACAGAAATAGCTGAGAACCGGTGTCAGCGTTCACCGTCGACGATGCAATGATCTGGCCAATGGAGTCGAACAAAACCAATTGAACGGCGGGATCTACTCGGCGCCCAACAATGATGCCTTTATCCGCGTTCCCCGCGAACGAGTGCGTGAGCGGAGCTACGGATGAGGTCCAGGTGAATGCCCCAGTGTTCCGGCTGACACTAAGCAGCCCGTTCCTGGCAATGGTTAGCACATCGTTAACCGTACCCAGAAGTAGGCTCGGCTGATGATCGAGCTGCGTCACAGTTTGGCGGGTGCCATCGATGTTCCATCTAAGCAGAGTGTTATCGTCCATGAGCAGGTCGAGCCCAGCATCGTCTGCACGCAACGTCACCACGGAAGCTCCCGTGGCCAGCTCAATAGGCTCTAACCACCGCCCTAACTCAGCATCGAACCGAGCAATTCTGCCACCTGGCTGGCCTACATACACTGCATTACCAGACTGGGCAAAGGGTCTTGTTGTCTCTTGGGAAACGTGCGGTGTCGTGACTTCGGCGATGAGACGACCTTCTTCCTCGTCCAAAACCGAGAGGGTGTAGCGGTAGGACGCACCCGAAATCACCGAGGTGTCCGAGAAGTATTGTGAGTTGAAGGGAAGCAGGTGGACCTCAACGTCTTCTTCGTCGCTAATATCAAGGCGTGTCCTTACGAGCTTGTAGCCAGGCTCGTTGATAGCGTGATCTATCCACTGAAGATCGACTCGTCTAGCAGACCTCCAAGAAACCCGAAAATCACTCGGAGGCAACACAGCAAGATCTTCCAATACGGTGAAACGGATCTCCGGAGAACCAGGCCCCTTGAGATCCGAGAGCCGAGCGCGAAGCTGCAAGAAATATGTGTTACCTGGTGTGAGCCCCGTGATGGTGGCTTCGGTGACGTTGCTAGAAGATGAGGTAATCACCGTGTCGCCGTCCATGACAATTTCCCAACCCGTCTCAAACATCTCGGGGTCACGCCAAGTGAACGTGGCAGTCGTGAGCGAATGGTGGGCCAGCTTGAAGTCGTATCCTCGGCCTACCAACGTGTTTTCAGGAACCACAAATACTGAACCCGAAGTGGCAACGGTTTCTCCAATAGACGAGACCACACGGAACTCTTGGTAGGTCGGCGAGGGCGTGGAGAACGTAGCAGAAGCGGAGCTGCCATCAACGAATGCAATCGTGGCCCAGCTATCGTCGGGACTTTCGCGCGCCTCCACCTGATGCCTGTGTGCTCTACCATGACTCGGATCTTGCCAGGTCAAGGTTCGAGTCGTTGCATCGGTCGTGCTATCGAGGCTAACATCAGTCACCGGACGAAGCCCCTGCGGGTAACTTGCCGCCCGAGGAAGACCGTCCTCATCAAACTCGATCAATTGGCCACTGGGCCAGAGCACATAACGCCCATCGGACGCAGGCACTACCTCCTCTGCCTCGCCCTGAAACTGTAATCTGCCTACGTGTGCCAAGGTCGCTGCATCCCAGACATCCATCTGCGTCTGACCTGCAACCGTCTTCGTTGTTAGAAAGCTTGATGGACCACCCACCAAATGCTCATAAGTCTCGTGAAATGAGATTTCTTCGATGACCTCTAGACTAACGGCGTCAAGCACTCGGCCAGATCCTACCAACAAATAGCCTCCATCAAGCGTTACCGTAAGAGGAACGTCACGACTTGAGACAACGGAATCTGAAGTATTCCTCTCCCGTAGATTCTGACCGTTCATCGTCCGATAGATCACGCGGGCTGGCGATTCCGCAGTGTAGAAATAGGTCCGCTGTGTCTCCGTACAATAGACCACTTCAGTTGGATCCAGACGCACTGCAAGGAGAGCCGAGAAGAGCGCATCGTTCTCCAACAACACAATGCGCAGCTCATCAATACCTCTGCTCGCGTCGCCGTCACTAGCGATGCCAAGCATGACACTTTGCTCAGTGGCCGTGAGCCCTGCGATCACCGGCGCCCTCTGATTCGGATTGAGTGGAGAAGGGGGTGCCACGGATGGGGGAAGAAACTCGACCTCAGTTTCACCAATCTTTGCATAGTCACTTCGAACCGCGTGAATAAGCGCATTGTCAGGATGCTTAGCCACAAACGCCACGCCATGATCTATGGGCAAGCGCTCTGAGGATACGGCTGCACCATAGGTAAAACGCGTGAGTTGACCTCGCGGGCGCGAGACCAAATGGAAACTGCCTTGCCCAGCAAAGACATACTCCGACTGATTGAAAGCCTCGTCTTGCGATAAGTTAGGAAGAAAGCCCTCGGTCGCTTCCTCCAGTTCAGATAACTTCGAGTTTTCCACTGCGAAGCCCTGAGGAGCCGAGGGAGAGATGCGAATAAGCGCCAGCCGCTCGTTGTCAACGACCTCGATCGCATCTACGGGCTCTTCAAGTATCTTAAAGTGCGTTAAGCTGAATTCGGCGTCGTAAAGTGAGAGCTGATGGTCGTGCAACACAACCGCACTTCCGTCGCTGAGAAAAACGAGGTCCCGAAAGCCTTCAGATAGCCCTTTGACAAATGATAGAGACTCCGCATCGTAAGCAACGCCTTGGCTATCGATAAATCGCTGGGACGCGGCATGATGGTAGAGTCGCTTCGCCGGAAAGGATCTTGGACCATTACGTTGTCGCTCAAATTCTTGCGGCCCAGAAAGGATGACTTCTGAAAGACCTCCATTCTTTTGAAGCCCATAGACCCTTCCCTCTGGCGTGGCCGTGAGGGCATGCAATAACCGAAATCCGAGCGCTGCCTCATCATCGTAGACCACACGATTGCCTAAGCCGTCACCAGTAACCGAAAGCTCCGTGCTGGTTGTCACGACCAATCCGTTGGCGACCACGACGCCGCTAACGACCTCCGAAGAGAATCTTTCAAGCAGGCGGAATCCATTAGAGACATTAACCACAGTGTCCGACTGCCACCCATAAACGGCTTCGTCGTCGCTAACGACAAAGCCATCAAACGGTTCACCTGAATCGTTGATGTACCCTTCCAACCATACTCCGTGCGCGAGATCGTAGCGCTGTAGAGCGCCGCTACCAGAGGCCAGGTAGACGATCCCCTCGCTCGTCACCTTGTAGAGATCAGGTTGCCCCGTAACCTGACCATTCGCCGTGGACCCACACGCTATCAGCAAAGCTAACAGAGCAACCACACGCAATCCCTGGAACGAGCACATACGGAAGACTAGCCCCACGGCGGATCAGCGTCAATGCTTTGCCACGAACTCTATCAATACCGTATTCGAGCAATATTTTTATCATTCTCTTTACGGGCGAGTTTCAACCGGGAGGCCACCTCTGGGGCCCACGCAGCGGTCTCCCAATGGGAAACCTTGCCTGCCTTAATCGCACTGATAACGCTTCCATCGATCACAGCTCCTCGCATGTCTGCCGACTGCAGACTCAGATTATCGAATGTACAGCCCTCGAAACGTGCTCCAGCCAAACTGGCCTGATCAAAGCGTGATTGCTTGAACGTGACTCGATCGAATTTCGCCCCCCGAAGAAACGCCCCCTTAAAGCTACAATCTTCGATCGTCGACTTGCCGAACTGCGCAGCGCCAAGATTCGCATCAGCGAAGAGCGTATGATGTAATTGGCAGTCCTCAAAACGGACCCCCTTAAACGAAGACTCCGCGAAAGTGGCATGGGCAAATGATGTCCCCGCAAAGTGGGCTGCTTCGAGATCTGATAAGGTCGCCTTTGCTCCTTGAAAACTTCCCCCTTCGAAGGAAGCGCGTGGGGCAAACCATGAAGTCAAGATGGCTTGATCAAAGGAAGCGCTGAGCATGGCACTGTCCGAGTAGTCGGCAAATTCTAACAGGCACCTAGAGAAATCTGGACTCCGCAGATGAACACGATGAAACGAAACATTCGATAGATCGAGTGCTCTCCACGCACTGGCAGCATTGTCACGGTGAATAAGAAGGTCAATAACAAGACTACCACTTGGAAGACGCTGTTTGCCTGATGGATACACCCCCTTGATCAGCCCTAGCGCGACAAAATATTCCTGAAAACTAATGTGCGTGAAGCGAAACTCCTTACCGGCGATCATTCGGAGTAAGGAGCGCCCTTGACATTCTAGCGAAGTAATAATCTTTAATCCATCAACCTTCGCCGTGCGATGCCGTGATGGTTCCATCTGCATCCGTTGGGCAAGGTTGATACAATCATTGCGCATGGCGTCTTTCGAAACCTTGCTAGTTTTCGATTCACGTTCCAGCCAGGCTTCGGTGATCGTCTCCAGAGCATTGAAAGCGTGATCTTGCTTACCTGATGACTGGATAAAGTCATCGGCGTGATTGAGGAGTATTGGACGATCTCGAAACGCTCCGACGTTATGGATCGCTTGTGACACCCGGGAGCGATTCCCGTCTTTCATGCGACCAAAGCGACGCTTGAGATACTTTTCCTTCAAACCATCGTGGAAAGGAGCCAGATAGAGCGTTGAACACCGGTAAGCTCCGGAGACAAACGCGCCAATGGCATGGGCAGGATCACGTCGGTCGCAGAAGTAACTCGTTCTGCTCGCGATGATGACCCGGTGAAAGTGCCGAGTCGCCTCAAGCAACGCATTCACAGAGCCAATCAGATCTCCAGCTGCCTTTGGATCTTCATTCAATCCGTCGAGCAGCAGAATCGTGCGTCTCGGCGACTTGATCGCCCCAAGGTCCTCAAACCTCGTTTCACTGAGTCTTCGCAGTTCACACCGGCAATCACTCGAAGACAAGCCTGTCACGTGCGCAGCTTTCAGTAAGAGGAGGAGCGACGTCTTCCCAACGCCGGTATCCCCTAAAAGAAAGAGGCAATGTCGATGCTGGTGCCGCAACTCCAGGTCAATCGGCTTCCCCAAAAACCGGTTCAGCGTCGCAAAGACCGGACGCGTATCGCCGTCACGATCAGCCATCGGCTTCTTCAACTGGCCATGCGGTTGTACGTAGTGCTTCGTTAGAAAAACAGCGTCCCCAAAGTCACGCTGCCACTCAGCAAGCCCTTTCTTGGCAGCCCCGGAAGCCAAGACCTTCTCAAGTCGCGGTAAGAAATTGTCTGGGAGAAAGTTGGACTCAGGCATCATTCGGTCGCGAAGCCTACGAACTTACGATGTCGGCGTCAATGATTGCGAACAAAGAGCATTTATTAACCTCCGGGAACAGGTTCGTTCGCTAGCTTGACCTTCAGAACTCACACCCAAGCAAAGAAGAGAATGCTGCTGCTAACATCTCTGTCGGTCGTCTTTCCGGAGCGATAGAGTCAATGGCACCACTAATCCTCGAAATGGCCCCGCTCTCTTCAATACACTGACCGTTATGCCAACAGCGAAACAAATGTTCACCCTTGCTGTCGGAAGCCTAGCGATCGTCAGCTACACGGCAATTCGTTTCATCTAAACTTGAGGCGCAGACCGAATGAGCGATTCGTTCTTTCGGCCGTTCCAAAGCGATGCGGCCAATTCATAGACAGACTACCTTGGCATCGCCGACCACACCCACGAATACCATCAGATATCACCTTCACTCGATCTAATGTTTAAAACTGCAAGTATTCCCGTCTCCTGGCATCTGACAATGATGCTATCGCAAGGCAATAAGGGTTGGTAGATATCGTTCCTAGACGAATACCCTGGGGAAGATCCGGTCGACTCCCTCTACCCTACCCGCTCAACCAACGATCTCGGTTCTCAGCAATGAACAAGTCATCGTTCAAGTCGGGATATGCCTGATACACCCGATCGATCTCTTCTAACTGGCCCGGACTGAGGCCTTCGTTCGAATCCAGGCACCAGATCCCCTCAAGGAGGCCTTGGCGACGGAGCACTTCGTGAAGGCCAGCGATGCATCCAGCGAAACCATTCGCAGCATCAAAGAAGGCCGCATTGCAATCAGTGACCGCAGCACTCAGAGCCAGAGGATCTGCTCCAATCGGGACATTCTCGCTGACAATTGCTTGGAGATAGATGCTCAATCGCACCGCCTGCCGCGTCCAAACCGCCCAGTGGCCTAAAAGGCCTCCGACAATCCGCCTTTCATTTCCATCGAAACGAAACGGGGTCAGGAGATCTAGAACAATGTTATCATCGTTGCCTGTGTAGAGCGCAAGGTCATTACGACCCACTTCGCAAACAGCTCGTATGACATCAAGTGTTTGGTAGCGATTAAACGGGGCGATCTTGATCGCGACGACATGCTCAATCTGGGCAAACGCCCGCCAGAAGTCGATTGGCAAGACCCGACCACCCACAGCGGGCTGAAGGTAGAAGCCGATCACCGGAATGATCTCGGCAACCACGCGGCAGTGCTCGATTAAAGCATCGATCGACGCGTCAGTCTGCATCGCTGCTAAGCTGAGCAGGCCTGTATCGTAGCCGAGCGTGCGAGCCAGAGTCGCTTCAGTGACGGCTTGGGGTGTATCTCCACAAATTCCCGCGATGCCAAGTGCCGTTCCTCCGTGGGAATGAAGTTCTTCCATTCCAAGTTGAAGCACGGTTTCTAACAAGCCCACCTTAGAGTCGCGAATCGCAAATTGTGTCGTGTGCACGCCAATGGCAAGACCGCCGGCACCCGCGTCGAGATAGTAACGCGAAAGCGCACGCTGTCGGCGTTCATCAAGTCGACGTTCGCGGTCCAAACACAACGGATGCGCCGGTATGACCATTCCATCTCTCAACGCACGTCGCTTGTTCGATTCCACTAGAAATTTCCGCTCCGGTTCTCAAACTTTGTTGGTTTGCCGAGAGTCGAGCCACCCTGCTCAAGCCACCGCACGACCCATTGAAGCATCACGTTAATGGGCACCTCAGGTTCCCCAAACCACAACCGTGAGAGACTCGCATCGCTAAGCAGAGCATCAGGACCTTCTTTGCCCTGAAGGACCGGGTCTACCCCAGCGATCTCGCCCAGTTGTTCAACGAGAGAGCGCACACGCAAGTGCGGCGCTCCCGCCACGTTCATGATCACTGCTGGGCTAGCAGCCTTCGAGATCGCGGCCGCAATCATCGCATTGGCGTCTCCCTGCCAAATCAAATTGACCCAACCCATCGCCAAATTGATCGGCTCCTGTGATAACACTTTGCGAGCAAGATCGATCAGGACACCATACCGCAACTCGTTGGCATAGTTCAATCGAATCAGAATGACTGGTGTCTGCTGCACCCTAGATAAGTATTGGAAGAGACGCTCTCGACCAAGACAGCTATTCGCGTATTCCCCGACCGGGTTCAGGTCGTCCGCCTCTTGGGAGCCAAGCCCCTGCGTGTTCGTTAGTCCGTAGACGTTTCCAGTGGAAAGCGCTACAATCTGACTTTCGGAAAACCGTTGGCAGACTTTACCGGGCAACCAAGTATTCATGGCCCAGGTGAGAGGTTCATTTCCCGTAGCCCCAAATTTCATGCCGGCAAGGTAGTAGACGTTCGAACAATCCGGCAACGACTGAAGGAAGTCTTCGTCTAACAAATCACCCTTAATCACCTCGATTCCCTGAGATTCGAGCTGGCCAGGCAGATGAGAGTCGGTGAATCGACTGACGGCAATCACACGTCTATCTGGTACTGCCCGCTTGACCATCCGCGTCAGGGTCGGCCCCATCTTGCCACCCGCCCCAAGAACAAGGATGTCGCCAGACGTGCCTTCCAAGGCAGTCATCGCCGACGCCGAAGGACGGCTCAACCAATCCTCGAGGACATCAACGTTGCCAAGGGTGTCAGGAATTGAAGGCATACCAAGAAGAGCTTCTAACCCGAAACCGATCGCATTGCCAGCAACACCCCTAGTAGGTCGACTGAAATCCCCGCTGCGGGTGAAGCCACAACGAGAAGCCCCAGGGTTAAATGTAGGACTTATTGATGCGGAGATTGATTGGCGGACCGCAGTAGGAAATCTACCGTAATCGCTCGATGATCGGAACCAATCGGTGGGCCAATATGGCGATGGCGCACGGCGATTTCTCGCGTCAAAACGTGGTCAATGGGGAGGCCACAGAGCAGGGTGGGGAACTTGTACCAGGTATTCTGAATGCCACGCCCAAGGCTGCTATCACGGAGATCACCTCGTGAGAGTAGGTCTTGGAAATGGGGCGACCAGGGAGTGAGATTGAAGTCGCCCACACCAAGCACACTACCAGAGAGCCCCGCTGCGTAATCACCAAACTCCGCGAGAAAAGCATTCCTGTCCCTAGCCAATCCTGCAGTAAGCGGAGGATAAGGGTGCACGCCTAATAAACGCATATTGCCTTCGGGCAATGCGAAGGTAGCTTCCACAGTTGGGAACTCGAAATCACTCACTAGCCGGATCGACTCCCAAGGATGCTTGCTGTAAAACAATAGGCCAAGTTTGTCCTCTCTCGGCTTAGTAAATCGGTGAGGAAAGTGATCCTTCAGCTCGAACTCTAGCTCCTTCTCCCAGAACGCATCTGCCTCAATGATGACAAGGAAATCGACACTCTCCGTGGAAATGTAGTCAGCAATATCCTGTGAGCGCGTGTTCGACTGCCGCACATTGTAGGTCATCAAGCGATAAACCCTCTCCTCGTCCTTCACCTCCACCGTGGGCTCTCCACGGAAAGGAACTTTTAGATACGGAATGACAGGGAGAGCAAGAACGAGAGTTCCCAAGAGTAGCGCCGCTGCGGTCAATTGACGTCGGACTAATACTAGCAAAAACAGACAAACTAGCAAGCACGCCATAAAGTGTACTTGAAAATTCACTAAAAGATCGGCCAACCAAAGCTGCCGGGCGAGAAACATACTCGCGATGCCAATAACGAGCACAGTACCCCCGATGCCTTGCGCCATCGCGCCGATGAAGTCCTTGACCACGGGTTTCATAGATAGGTTAGCACCCAACGCCCGGAGGTGTGCCCATGCAACTCTCTTTCCGATTGTGCCCGCTGTTTGGATGCTGCACGCTCCTTTCATGAAACCCCTATTACTTCTTCTCGCGCTTCTTTGCCTCAATCTCGCTCAGGCTCAGAAAGAAACCTACCCCGAGCATCCCGATAGCGTCGCCAAGCCTGGCGTACCTGCTGGAGAAGTTAAGGGACCGTTTCCGTGGGAAAGCACCATCTATCCCGGAACGACCCGCAACTACTGGGTGTACGTTCCGGCAGGCTACGAATCTAACATTCCTGCCTGCAGTCTCATCATCCAAGACGGCCTGAATCGAGCCAAGGGATGGAAGCTCATACCAACGATGGACAACCTCATTCATGCTGGCGACATGCCCATGACAATCGGTATCTTTATCGACCACGGCCAGGTGAAACCTGCTTTGGGAGAGAAGACCCAGCCACGATTCAATCGCAGCTTTGAATACGACGGCCTGGGCGATCGCTACGCACGCTTTCTTCTCGAAGAAATCCTTCCCGAGGTGAGTAAGTCTTACAATCTCAGTACCGATCCTAACGACCGCGCGATTGGCGGAGCCAGTTCCGGCGCGATCTGCGCATTCACAGCCGCCTGGGAACGTCCCGACGCCTTTCGCCGAGTGCTCAGCACAATTGGTACTTATGTAGGGCTGCGCGGAGGTAATGAGTACCCTACCCTCATTCGTAAGACCGAGAACAAGCCGCTTCGAGTCTATCTCCAGGATGGAAGTTCCGATCTGGATATCTATGCAGGCGGCTGGTGGCCCGCCAACCAAGACATGCTCGCAGCCCTCAAGTTCGCAGGCTACGACGTCCATCACGTCTGGGGCGAAGGTGGACACAATAGCAAGCACGCAGCCGCTATCATGCCAGATGCCTTGCGTTGGCTTTGGCGTGACTATCCGCAACCCATTGCAGCCGGAACACCGGCCAAACGCCGGACGAACCTGGTTTTGCCTAACGACACTTGGCAACTTGTCAGTGAAGGGCACCGCTACACCGAGGGCCCAGCCGTGAATGCGAAAGGCGAAGTCTTCTTCAGCGACGTGCCTGCCTCCAAGATCCACAAAGTCGGCCTTGATGGCTCTGTTTCCTTGTTTGCAGAAGACACCGGGGGCGCTAACGGACTCATGGCCGACGGCAAAGGTGGCCTGGTTGCCTGCCAGATGCGCGCCAAGAAGCTCGCCTACTACAACGCCGACGGCACCAGCCGCACCTTACTCGAAGGCATGGCGGCGAATGACCTTGTTCTGCTTGCAGATGGCTCGGGCTATTTCACCGAGCCACGGGCTCAGAAAGTCTGGCACTTTACCAGCAGCGGTAATACTCAGTCCATTGACGTGCCGTTTGAATTCCCCAATGGCATCGTCACCACGGCTGACCAGGCCTTTGTCTGGGTCGCTGATTCACGGAGTTCCTTTGTCTATTCCTATCAACGCCAGGCGGATGGCAAGCTCACCCACAGCCAACGCTATGGCTACCTTCACTGTCCAGATGCTGAATCCGAAAGCATCGCAGACGGGATGACCATCGATGAAGAGGGTCGTCTCTACGTCGCGACAAAACTCGGCGTGCAAATTCTCGATCAGTTAGGCCGCGTCCATCTCATTCTCCCCAATCCCCATCCTGAGAAGAAGAAACTGTCCAATGTTGCCTTTGGCGGCCCAGAACTCGATACACTCTTTGTCACCTGCACTGACAAGGTCTACAAACGTCGTTTGAAAACGAAAGGTGTGGTCCCCTCGCGCGGGCCCGCTCCGGTTTCGAAGCCAGGCCTATAAACCGGAACTACCACTTCACTTCGGTATCGGCGATCTGCTCTAGCAGCTTCACGATCGACCAGTTGTCTTCTTCTGGGAAGAGGGAGATCCCTGCGCGGAAGAGTTCATGAGCGGCTGCGGCCGTGAACATCGAGCAGCCATTCTCCTTTGCCATGTCCATGCTGATGCCGAGATCTTTGTACATCGTTCCAATCTGACTGCCCGTGCCTTTGAATGCGCGATCCATGATGAGCTTGGAACAATTTGCCAAGAGTGGGCTACCGACACCACTCGCCGTGAAGACGTCATACAACACTTTACCGTCGACACCCGCTTTAGAACCAAGAACCAGCGACTCAAAGATCGCTGTGAAGGTGGAGCCGATGAGCGCTTGCAAGGAAGCTTTGACCGTCTGCCCCATGCCGACATCTTCACCGACGTGGAAGAGCTTCTGGCCTACCGCTTGCATCAAGTCCTGATTTGCCTCAAAGACCTCTTGTGGCGCTGAGGCCATCAGCGTGAGCGTTCCCGAGTCTGCCCCACCCTTTCCGCCACTGACCGGTGAATCGATCAGGTGCACGCCAGCCTTCGCCACGGGATCGATGAGCGTCCGCGCTTCCCCTGGTTTGATCGTCGCCGTAAGCAGAATGGTAGACCCCCGTGCCATTGTCGTGAGAAGGCCGCCCTCCCCACAGACAACGGCCTCGGCCTGCGCGCCTGTCATCACCATGATGAAGACGGCATCGGCACCTTGAGCCGCCTCAGCAGGAGAAGAAGCAGGCTTACCGCCAGCCTCTTTCAGCATGTCCAACCGTTCTTGTCGAAGATCAAAGCCGGTCAGTTCGAAACCCGCCTTAATCAAGTTCAGCGCCATGGCCATGCCCATGTCACCCAGTCCTATAAATCCTACCCGTTTCATGTGAATTAATTCGTCTTTTTGAAGTGATACTCTGCAAACTCCATGAAACGTTCCCAGTCAAACGGATCGATGGAATGGCCACCTTCGCGATTGTGATAGCCGACATCGCTTTTGATGATGGCCTTGCCGACCTCAGGCGACTCCTCGCTCTCAAGACCTTTCTTTCCTAACAAGCGATAGACTTCACTGGCATGATAAGCCGATAGGTATTCACCGCGACTGTCGGCCCAGGTGTCATCGACACCACTGTGAACGTAGACCGGGCGCGGGGCAATGCAGGCCAACAGCATGTGCTGATCCACAGGAAGGTCATCCTCTTGCTCGACAAATTTCCACGCATTGCGACAGAGCCAGTAAGGGAAACGCGTGACCATCTTCTTCAAGGTCTCACCCGATTTCCGACGCCAGAGCGCTGCTCCTGCACAGCCCGACTGCGCCGAGATGGCCAAAGCAAACCGTTCGTCTTGGGCAGCTGTCCACAAAGTCGCTTTACCCATCTTCGAATGGCCCATGATGGCAACACGCGTGTGATCAATGTCATCGTCGGTCTCCAAATAGTCCATGCCACGCATGGCTCCCCACGCGCAGGTAGAGAGCACACCCCATTCTGAAGCTTTGGGGAAACTCTGTCCCTTCGGATAGAAGAGTTTGTGAATGCTATTGAGAAAAGACGTTTCGTTGTGCCCCACCAAATCTTGCTGGTAAACCGCACAGAAACCATAACCCCGATCAAAGAAATCGCCCAATGGCCAGCCATTACGAAGTGTGCCAGGATTCTTGTCCGAGACATCGAAGTCTCTCGACTTCGTGTTGTTGAAGCTGTGTTTGAAGAACGTGGGCGCTGGTTTCTCGGCTTTGTTAGGCACGTAAACAAGGAAATGCATCTCCATTTCACCAAGATCATTCTTGAGACGAATCTTCACATCCTTACGCGTCGCTTTCCCCCCCATAAACTCAGGATCCGTTTTGACCACCTCGAACGACTGCTGAATCGGGCTCGCTGGCTCGGGCACACATCCATAAATGAGATTGCTATACAGAGCAAGGATCTGCGGTCGTCGGATCGTATGCCATTCCTCGGCCGTCTTGATCGTCTTGCCCTGCGGCGTAACCAAGAGCTTTGGAAGATCATACGCGGGGAGGCGCTCCTCCCTGTAATTGACATCCTTATCATATTCTTTCGGCTCACGAGCCGACATTTGTGATAGCGTTAGCAAAGACAGGATCCCTGCGAGAAGAGATAGGGCTTTCATTTGGCGCGGAGGCTAACGACCAGCCTGCTACGAGGCAATACTAATGTCGTGTTACTCCACTTCGAAGACCTTTCCGTCCGTGCCCGAGGTCTCTCCGCCCGGCAGGAAACGCGGGGGGCGTTGCGCTCGAGGGAGGCGCACGATAACGCGGGTGCCTTCGTTAGGTTTGCTCGTGAGCTCAATCTCCCCACCATGCTCGCGAACTACCCGGCGAACAATGAGCAAGCCGAGCCCAGTCCCAGATTTCTTCGTGGTAAAATACGGCTCGAAAACACGCGACATGGCCTCTGCGGAAATCCCAGGGCCCGTATCCGAAAACGTGACGAGGACCTCGTAGGTATCCATATCACTACGGATGGTGAGGTGTCCCTTGCTCGACATCGCTTGCATGGCATTACGAACGATATTGTAGAAGGCTTGCTTCAACTGATTCGCATCCAGCGGCATCGGAGGAATGTTTGAGCGCAGCTCAAGCTTCATCGTGATGCCACGATCGCTCAGCTCCTTCTCCAGGAAATTCGCCGACTCTCGGATCACATTATTGATATCATGCAACTCGAGGACTGGCTTAGTTGGCCGGATAGCTTTCAGAAACTGTGCAATAGTAAAGTCTAATCGATTCACTTCGTCTTTCGCAATATCGAGGAGTTCTTCAAACTGCCGTTCGTAGAGTTCTGGTGCCGCCTTTCTCAGACGACGCTCGACCAACTGAAGATGGATGTTGAGCGAGTTTAGCGGGTTGCCGATTTCGTGAGCCACGCTGGCTGCAAGCAGGGTGAGAGCAGACAATCGCTCAGACTCGATCTTCTCTTCCGTCACCTTCCTCGTGAGCGTGATATCACGAATAATCATGACATAACCCAGATCTTCCGTGATCTCTTCGTCCTCGATAGGCGAGAGGTAAAAGTTTAGGAAGCGATTCTCAGGATAGAAAACCTCGATATCTCGTGAAACGACTTGGCCCTCCACAATGAGAGTCGACCAGTCCATCCCACGAAGCTGCGTATCAAGCTGCTTATCAATCGCCTCTTCCGCATCCAGCCCAAAGAAGCCACAGGCCGCGCGATTGACATAATTAATCATACCATCCGCATCCGTCACGATGACTCCCTCCTGCAAAGCATCGAACACTTTCTCGAGAAAGCCCTTTTCCTGCACCAAACGCACCAGTGCATTCTGCACTTCGTCAGGGCTCAACTTGCCCAGACGGGCAATGAGTTTATCAAGAAATCCAGACTTCATCGGAGGGCAGTATGCTAACCAATCTGCTGGGCCGGAGCCTCTAACAACACCTTGGTCACCGGACCTCGGACGGGCGCATCACGCAGTTCCGGATAGAATATCCTCTTCTCGTGGAGGTTCAGCCACAAGCCGCACACCAGCACAAAGACGCCACCTCCCAACACCAGGACAGCCAGCCCCTTCCCGATCGTCGTTCCCGGAGAAATGATGATGTTAAGCAACGCGACTACCGCCAGCGCATAAAAGACATACTGAAAGTGTCGTCGACGGATGGTCTGAGCATCCCAGACTTTCTTATTCTCCTTCGTCCAATAGGTACTGTAGCCAGGCCGGGGTGCAGCGGCATCTCGCTTGTGCTGGTAAGGATAGATCATGACCGAGCAGACAATGATGAGCAGCAGTGCCAGGGTTCGACATTTCCTTTCCTTTGTCACGATGGCCACGAAGAAGAGCAAGAGACTGAAACCGATCCCATAGGTAAAGAGCGGTTCCATGAGCAAATGAATGAATCCATCATCACGCATGTCTTGGAGAAGCGACTTGCTCTCTTTGAAGAACTGAAGGAAATGCGAAATCATAGAAGCTCAGGTTGATCGTGACTGTTACGCGGTGGCGTGACACCGAGCTTCACATAAGCAGCCGGCATGGCCATACGACCACGCGGCGTGCGCTTAAAGAAGCCCTGCATGATTAGATAAGGCTCATAAACATCTTCAATCGTCGAGGCATCTTCACCCACCGCCACCGCCAGCGAGCTGACGCCCACGGGGCCACCATTGAACTTATAGATCATGGCCTCAAGAATCCGCTTATCCATCTCATCGAGACCATCTTCATCGATCTCGCGCATGATAAGCGCGTCCTTTGCGACAGCTGGAGTGATGATCCCGTCTGCCCGCACCTGAGCATAATCGCGAACCCAACGGAGGAGCATGTTGGCAATGCGCGGCGTGCCTCGTGAACGCATGGCAATTTCTTCCGCCCCACCCGATTGAACCTCGATACCTAACAAATCGGCTGAGCGCTTGATGATCGTCGTCAGATCCTTGATCGGATAATAGTCTAACCGGTCGGTCAGGCCAAATCGAGAACGCAACGGTGCCGTTAGCATACCCGCCCGAGTCGTCGCCCCAACCAACGTAAACGGCGGCAAGGAAAGCCGTATAGTGCGTGCGTTAGGCCCCTGATCAATGATGATATCCAGCTTGAAGTCCTCCATCGCCGGATACAGATACTCCTCCACGCTCGGATGCAGCCTGTGGATCTCATCGATGAAGAGCACGTCCCCCTCCTGCAAATTCGTCAGGACGCCAGCAAGATCCCCTGCTTTATCAATCTGCGGCCCACTTGTGATATGAATCTTTGAATTCGCCGCTGTTGCTATGATGTGCGCCAGCGTAGTCTTGCCCAAACCCGGTGGCCCACTCAGAAGAATGTGCCCCAGGACATCACCACGCTGCTGAGCCGCCTCCACCATCAGCATCAACCGATCTTTGACCTTTTCCTGACCACAGAAATCCTCAAAAGCAGGCGGCCGCAGCGACTGCTCAAAAGCCTGATCGGGAGCCTCGTTCGACTCGTTGTAGAAATTCTCTGTCAATTGGTAGGTAACTTAGGATAGGACGCCTCCAACGTATACGTCGCCAGCCTGTAGAAATCCAAACCTTTCCGAAAGGAGCGGCTCGTGTAACAGGCAGGCCCCCATCACGAGGCCCCGAAACATCTTCCGCCAGGATGCCAATAGGCGTGCACTCAACTACTCTATCGGATCACCGAAGAAAGTAAGAGCCTCAGATGACGCCATAAATTTCTGATAGAGTTCCTCATTTCGAAGCTCTTTGGGATCGAACTCGTGATCAAAGGAGTCTCGGAAACTCACCAAATGGGAAAGCATGCTTGAAAAATCTTCATGCAGGGATGCAGGGATAGCACTCCAGTGCGCATCCTCAAGCGTTGGATCGGCAGACAGCGCTTGCTCTGCAAAACTTAACGCTTCCTCGTAGTGGACCTGTGTAAGAGCTATGCCCGATCGAAGCGCGCTAAGCACTGGATCGTGACCGACTTCCTTCTCAATCGCATCAATGGAAGCAAAGGCCTTAGGATAGTCTTCCTTCACGATGTAGTAATCGATCATCATCAGCGTGAGTGAAGGGCCGTTGGGAAAGGTGTCGGCATACAATTTCAGGGAATCGGCATAGGCAACCTCATCGCGAATAGCCAGCAACGATACCGACAGCACCAGGATAGATTTGTCTCTCTTTAGAACTTTTGGAAGTGACCCATAAATCTTCAATCCTTCTTGGGTCTTCTTCAACCTTCCGATCCTGAGTCACCTCGCCGAAGCATTCATGACTGAACAGCTTCTCAAAGGTATCCGCATGCCCTTTGCTGACACTGGCAGCCATCTCTTTGCCAAAGGCCTCCTACCTAAGCCAACGATCTTCGGATATTGGAGATTTTGATGAGAGTTGAGGAAGGGGATGCCCTTCCTCACTGTCTGGGCACTTTTTAGAGCCGCTTCTCAGTTACACGAAGAGAAGGAACCCGAGACAAAGACAGAAGGGAACGGATTTCATGGCAAAGACTAACAGATATCCGTGTTTGGAAAAGCAGTGTTGCGAACAAGCTAGAGAGAATCGTAGGCCCTCTTCAGGGTGATAGCACCAAGCATTCAACCACTCGCAATGCTTACCTCAAAGGCAGCTCGCTACTGTCCAGCACGGCCTGCACAAAGCCGCGGAACAGCGGATGCGGGTGATTCGGCTTGGAGAGAAACTCGGGATGGAACTGCACCGCGACAAAGAAGGGATGGTCTGCGATCTCGATAATTTCGGCAAGGGTGCCGTCTGGCGAGGCACCCGAAATGATGAGGTCGCCTTGCTCGAGCCGCTCTTTGTAAACAGGGTTGACTTCGTAGCGGTGTCGGTGACGCTCGGTAATCGTGGCGCTTTGATAGAGATCGTATGTGCGTGTGTCTGGCTTGATGTCTGTGACCCAGGTTCCGAGGCGCATGGAGCCGCCTTTCTTGTCGACCTCTTTTTGATCTTCTAACAAACAGATGACCAAGTGTTCGGCCTTCTCGTCAAACTCTTGGCTGTTGGCACCTTCAAAACCGCAGACATGGCGCGCGTATTCGATCGTGGCGATTTGCATGCCAAGACAGATACCAAAGTAAGGCAGCTTGGTTTCGCGAGCGAAGCGCGCGGCTTCGATCTTGCCCTCGATACCTCGATCTCCGAATCCTCCGGGAATGAGAATGCCACCGACGCCACTGAGATAAGCCTCAGCTCCATGCTTCTCGATGTCCTCTGCATCGACCCGCTGAATCTCAAGACCACAGTCGAGGTAAGCCCCCGCATGGGTGAGCGCTTCGTAGATACTCTTGTAGGCGTCTTGCAACTCAATGTATTTCCCAACCACAGCAATCTTGACTTTGTGTGAGGGGCTGATGATCCGCTGAACAAAGTTCTCCCACGGAGTGAGATCTGGAGTCGGCGTGGTCAGGCGAAGCGAGTCACATGCAATTCGATCAAGACGCTCCTTGCGCAGCTCTAGCGGAAGCTCATAAATACTGTGCTCCATGTCTCGCGCCTGAATAACCGCATGCTGAGCGACGTTGCAGAACATGGAAATCTTGTGACGCATGTCGTCTTCGATCTCGTGTTCTGTCCGACAAATGATGATATCTGGCTGGATGCCGAGAGACTGCAGTTTAGCCACACTCTGCTGGGTCGGTTTAGTCTTGAGCTCGCCGGCGGCCGCGAGGAATGGTAGTAGCGTGACGTGAATGAAGAGGACATTGTCCTTACCATTCTCCAACGCGAACTGACGCATGGCCTCCAAGAAAGGGAGTCCTTCAATGTCTCCGATTGTGCCGCCGATCTCTGTAATGATGATGTCTGGCTTCTGCTCTTTCGCCACATTGTAGATTCGGTTCTTAATCTCATCCGTTACGTGAGGGATTACCTGCACCGTCGCTCCTAGGTAATCCCCACGCCGCTCCTGTTCGAGAACCATCTCGTATACTTGACCACTGGTAAGATTGTTGTTCTTGGTAAGATTCCCACTGGTGAAGCGTTCGTAATGGCCCAGATCGAGGTCGGTTTCCGCGCCATCATCTAACACATACACCTCACCATGCTGAAACGGACTCATGGTACCAGGATCGACATTGAGATAGGGATCAAACTTCTGTAGGACCACCTTGAGCCCACGGTACTCGAGCAAGGTACCCAGCGAGGCCGCTGCCAGGCCTTTGCCCAACGAGCTAACCACACCTCCTGTGACGAAGATGTATTTGGTAGGCTTCTCTTGCTTGTCGTCTTTACTCATGATGGATTCCCCTCAGTCATCGTCGCCCGTTGTTCGATTAACCGTGCGACCTCGTCTGCCTGCTCAGGCGTATCAACGCCAATTGCGTCGTCTTCTGCTAGGACAACGGCAATGGTGGCGCCATTCTCAAGCGCGCGCAGTTGCTCCAACTGTTCGGTGAGTTCTAAGGGGGTAGGTTCCCACCGGACGTACTGTAGAAGGAATTCCTTCGAGTATCCGTAAATCCCTTGGTGCCGGTACCAGGTGGTGCCTGGATGACGCTCTCGCCCGTGTGGAATCACGCTGCGGGAAAAGTAGAGGGCTTCTTGCCGTTTGTTAAGCACGACTTTGACAATATTTGGATTGTTCACCGAATCGCTGTCAGTCAGCGGATTCGCCGCGGTTACCATCGGCAATTGTGGATCCTCCCGAAGACGTTGAGCAAGAGTGTTCACAAGGGCGATCTCAATGAGCGGCTCGTCTCCTTGAACATTGATCACATGGGTACAATCCTCGAACCTGGAAGCAGCTTCGGCAATTCTATCCGAGCCACTGGGATGATCAGCACGTGTCATACAAACGTCGGCGCCAAACGTGCGTGCTGCATTGGCGATTCGCTCGTCGTCCGTCGCCACAGCCACGTGGTCCAGCTCCTCACACTTCAGACAGCGCTCCCAGACGTGCTGGATGAGGGGTTTCCCTGCAAGGATGTGCAAAGGTTTCCCTGGAAACCTAGTCGAAGCCCAGCGGGCGGGAATAAAACCGTAGACTTTCGTTTTCATGTTAGTGCTCGGGAGAAGCGTCGCCCTGCAGGTAGTCGCCACTAATCGCCATTGTCAACTCCTCGGGAGTGACCGTGGCGGTTCCAACCTTCCCAACCACGAGACTGCTTGCGTGATTCGAGAGGTGAGCCGCCTCACGGGCAGTCGCTCCTGAACACAACGCTAGAGTAAAGAGCGCAATGGCTGTGTCTCCCGCACCTGAAACATCAAAGACCTCCCGTGCTCGCGGATGACTATGCCAAGGCCCCTCATCTCGACTCAGCAATACCAACCCCCTCTCGCTCAGAGTAATGAGGAGGTGCTGGCAGTCCCACAGATCGTGCAATCGTTGACCGAGCTCAAGCAAGATCGGATCCGATGCCAGGTCATCACCTAATCCCTCGTCTTTCAATCCCGCGGCCTGGAACGCCTCGATGCGGTTCGGTTTCACGGCGGTCACACCTCGCCAGCTAAGCGGATTGTTAGGATTCGGGTCGACGGTCACGGGAACGCCCGCTTCTGCCGCCTCAGCGATGACGGCATCAACGAAATCCTGGCCGAGCAGACCTTTCGCGTAGTCTTCGATAATAATCGCATCCAACGAAGGCAGTAGCTCTGAGAAGTGCGCTTTCATTTGCTTCACGACCCTCGAACTTACTGAGCGAGGCGTTTCCCGGTCAATGCGCACTACTTGCTGACTTCGGGCGACTACCCGCGTCTTCACGATCGTCTCATAGCCCTCATCAACCACCAGCGCTTCCGTCGACAGCCCTTCTTCCTCGAAATTTTTTCGCAAGAGGTCACCCATCATACCTGGACCGAGCACCCCCATCACATGCACCTGACCCGCAAAGGGCAGGAGATTCCGCGCCACATTCGCTGCGCCCCCGGGGTAGGCAGACTCGCGCTGGACGTGCACCACAGGAACAGGCGCCTCCGGAGAAATCCTGGAGACGTTCCCCCAAATGAAGCGATCCAACATCACATCGCCAAGCACAAGAATCGACTTCCGACTGAACTGCGTGAGCAGATCAGCGAATCGGGAATCGTCCATGGGTGTTGGCTCCATGGGCGTGACCTCTGCGCCCCATCGTGCCTGGCCGCAAGTCATTCCTGACGAGAAATTCACCCCTTCTCCCGTCTAACATGCTGCCCGTCGACCCGAACTATTTCTGGCAAATGTAGTCCCCCAGCTTATCTTCCGTGCTGTCTTTATGAAATCACTCCATTCCCTGTCCCGCAGCAAGGTTCTGCCTGCCCTCGGGATTCTTCTCGCTGCACCCATCGCCGCCATGGCGGATGAAGCAGACGTGGTTAGATTTAGTGAGATCGCGAAGAAGCACAAGAAGGTTGTCGTCCCGATTCCAAGCGAGATCTTCAATGTACTCGACAAGTTCGACGTCGCGAGAAATGACTGGCGTGATGAGCTCAAGGTCCCGGAGAGGGAAACCTGCAGAGATCGAAATCAGTATGCGCTCTTTCTGGGACGCGTGGTGGCCGAGGGGTTCCTCGCGGTCGAAGCGCAGGACCGCGAAGCGATCCGCTCCATCGGTCGTACCGTGCTTTCAGTTGCGGAAGAGTTAGGATTAAGGAGTGCCGTGATCAAGCACACAAAGGCCATCATCGATGAAGCTAACGATGGCGACTGGAGCGCCGTCCGCGAAGAATTTGACGCAACACGCCAAACTGTCCGCGATGAAATGGAGAAGCGTCGCGACCAAGACCTTGCGCAATGCGTCAGTGTAGGAGGCTGGATTCGAGGAACCGAAATCATCACCGCGCTCATCAACCGAGACTACAGTGCCAAGAAATCAGAAATTCTTCATCAGCCTCAGTTGTTAGACCATTTCACAACCACTTTTAAAGAAGTGCGAAGCTTTCAGAAAAGCCCACGGATGAAGAAGATCATCGTTGGTCTGGACAAGCTACAACCACTGATGACCGACGAAGGCGTCATCTCAAAGCAGCGGGTAGCCGACATCCAGAGTATCAGCGCGCAATTGAGAAAGGAGACCCTGACACCATGACGACAGCGCGCTCACACTCCTCTCTGTACCGGCTCGGCACCTACCTCCTAGCATGTGTTTTTATGTTCAGTCAGGCGCAGGCATTCGTTGTCGATGCACTCAGTTTCGCCCTTGAGGGTGCCGAGAAACATGTCTCAGAGAAAGGCGGCTACACTCTTCGCAAAGACTTCTGGCAAGGTTCTTCCGCCTCAGGCGAAGGCTACGCTATCAAGCACCATTTGGTTAAGGGAAACTCTTACTGGTTCTGGGTCGGCACCGAGTCTGATGACTCCACCATGGCAATCGCGGTCTACAACAAGAAAGGAACCAAGTCCTTCGAAGGCAAAGTTGAGAAGGGCTCGAATTGGATTGGCGCCCAAGTGTCTGTGCCTAAATCCGGCACTTATTACATCGCCTTTAAGATCACGACCAAGGACAAACAGGAAGCCCACTGGGCTGTGGCCTACGCCTTCAAATAGGGCTTTCCTCTTATCCCAAGTGGAGATGAACAATCAGATAGGACCGCCCATTGGTCTTATCGTTGCGGATGCTTCTGAAACATGTTTGATTTGAACGAGAACTGCCCGGAATGCGGCAAGTGTTGGGAAGAGACGCGGTGCTTGGCGTGCTCGAAGTGGAGAGGGCACAGAGCCTAGTACAACGAATTCGTGAGGAAGAAAGCAAACAGACAGAAACGTCAGGCTAAACACCGATGACCGACACCACAAGTTTGCGCTGATGCCGCGCCGTCCGGTGCTCGAAGAGGAAAATTCCCTGCCAGGTACCTAACAAAAGACGACCATCACTGACCGGAATGACCTCAGATGAGCGTGTCAGTGCCATGCGAATGTGACTCGGCATGTCATCTGGACCTTCGTAAGTATGCACAAAGTAGGGCGCATCTTCTGGCACCAATCGATCAAAGTAGCCATGCAGATCCGTGCGAGCGCTGGGATCTGCATTTTCAAAAAGTACAAGACTGCAGCTCGTATGCTGCACAAAGATAGTAGCCGTCCCTTGCTCTAATCCTGCCCGATCGACACAGGCTTGGACTTCCTGAGTGATCTCGTAGGTGCCCTTCCCACGCGTGCCAAAGGTGAAACGCTCGGTCCCAGCGATCATCGTGAAACCAATGGCCTACTTATCCTTCTTCTTCAGCGGCGGAATCGCCACAGGTGGCGTCACCGCTTGAATCTTTGGCTTCTTTTTGGGTGCCGAGATAACCTCAATCAGGTCGAGATCAAAGATCAGTAACGAGTTCGCCGGAATCTTGTTCTGCCCACGAGGTCCATACGCCAGATCTGGGTGAATGAAGAATCGATAGGAAGCACCCGGCTTCATAAGCTGAAGACCTTCGATCCAACCTTTAACCACACGGTTCACCTGAGTCTCAAAAGGCTGACCACGCTCCTTTGAGCTATCAAAGACCGTGCCATCCACCAGCGTTCCATGATAATGGGCCTTTACCTTATCGGTCGCCGTAGGCGAAACACCAGAGCCCTCTTTTAGGACAATGTATTGCAATCCACTTGCCGTGGTCTTCACGCCTTCTTTTGCTCCATTCTCTTTTAGAAAAGCTTCAGCGGCCGCGAGATTCACCTCTCCCTCCTTTGCCGCAGCATCTTTGCGCTTTTTCTGAAGACCGCTCTGCCACGCTCGGAATGCACTCTCAAGCTCCGACTCAGCGATCCTAGTCTTTTTACCGGAAAGCTGATCACGGAAGCCCGCAACGAAATCATCGATACTTACTTCACCCTCCTTAAACTGCCCCCCGAATTGAGTACCAAAGGCGTAGCTACCGTCTTCGTGAGAAACTTCCTTCCCATCTTGAGCGCTGAGAGGAAGGGCGAGGGCGCCAACGACGCCTAACGTGGTAACAAGTGATGCTAGCTTCATGATTAATTCAGGGAAAGTGTTATATTAAGGTGTTCTAGAGCTTCTTTGGCTCAATTACTTTGACAGTGCCACGGAAAGCTTTTGCGATGTCCCTCAGGAAACCTTTCGCAATACCGTTTACACTAATACCATTGACCACAGTTCGTTTGCTGCCGCCGGTGCGACGGCCCGCTTTTTTAACGATGTTCAGAATATCGCGGTCAGAGAGCGTCTGTCCATCCAACCGGGTACTTGGCTGGCCGTCAGTAAGGAGAAAAATCGTCTCGGGCGCCTGCTCAAAGGCCGCAACCAGCGCCAAGTCATATCGGGAGCCACCCGAAGTGCCTTTCATTGCTTTGAAATCATCAGGCCGGATAGGCACATAAGGCATTTCTTTATCCGAGTAGTTGTTGCCGGTCCGCGAGCGAGTGAACCCTTCTCGGGTATAGTAATCTTTCATGAAAGTAATGGCCGCTTTCTTGTTCTTGCTAGAGGCACCCACTGGCCCTTTTTTGAAACCATCAGCAAGATTACCAAAGCAGATAATGTTGAACCGAGAAGACGGCGTCAGCGCGTTGATCGTCCGTTCGATCTCTGCACGAATCGCCGCGATACCACTTTCTCCGCACTCTCGATCCATGCTCGTAGAAACATCAATGACAAGAATGATAGAGTTTCCCGCAGCGGGCGTCCCAAAGAAGGAACCGCCTCGACCTTGACCACCAAATCCACCCATCCCTGAACCCATGCCCTCACCAAACCCGGTCCCGAAGTTGACGGTATCCTCGTCGAACTCCTCCACAATAGGCATTGGAATGGCGCTCACCACATTTTGAGCAACGATCACCTTGCTCATGGATGCGGAGGGCGCTGCAGGCTTCTGCGCCTTCACCTGAACCAAATCTTTTTTGGCCGGTTTCAACTGTTCCAACGGCGTGTAGGGCGCTGAAATAATGAGATTAGGCTGACGTTCCAAGACTTCGCCAAAGACAACGAAGAGAAGCCCACCGATCAACACCACATGGGCACCAATCGCGATCATGAGCGCGACCATCTTCGACTTTCGCGCTTCAGCAGCCGCCACCATGGCCATGACTTGCTGTTGGGAAAGTTCTTCCGGAAATGTTTCGTCAAGATTCATGAATGTGGCTTCTAGACCCTAGATACGAACTCTAGCGTGGCTCGTGACCGCTCCAAGCTCTTTGTGTGAATTTAGCCATCTTCTCATCTCCAGGGCGGAAAGAGAAAAGTAGCGCCATCCTCGGTTTTTCATTGAACCATCGAATAAGTCTCGCTACTTTCATAGCGTGGATCCTTCAAACTCCTCGGCTGCCATGAATACTGACTTCCAGAAGCATCTCTCTCGGCGACAACGTCAGATCCTCGATATCCTCTATGAAGTAGGTGAGGCCTCTGTGCTCGAAATTCAATCAAAACTGCCGAAGGCTCCAACGCCCATGGCAATCCGGCGAATGCTGCAAATCCTTGAAGAGGATAAAGGGCTTGTGAAACGTCGCAAAGAGGGCAGGAACTACCTCTACATGCCTCGGCCTGCTCGTGCCAAGACTGGTGCCAAGATGCTCAATCATGTCGTGAAGACGTTCTTCGATGGGTCTTTCTCACGCGCCTTGGCTGCCCATTTGGCAGACAAGAAGATGAAGCTGGATCGTGACGAGTATGAGGAATTGATGAGCGCCATTGAGAAAGCTCAGGACGAGGGCCGGTAACGGCAGCTCTCCGCTTGATTTAGAGACATCCTTGTTTCTAGGATGTTCACCATGTGGCGCGTTCCCCTCCTGTCTTTCATCGCGATCCTCCTAGGAGGACCTAGCGCCGTTGCACAAACAAGCCCCCCTGCAGTGCCGGGTACTGGTATTGCCACCCCAAGGTACGATCCTAGTCATGGCGGCTGGGATAGCGAACAAGCTGCCGAAGTCACCAGCTCGCGCCTTGAAGCCCTCAAAGAAACGCTCGCCTCTGGCACTCAAGCAGCCGGATTAGAAGGAATTGCTGCTCACAACTTTCGCGGCGCCCCGCTACGTCCGACGAAGCGCGACCAGGCATACATCGACGATGTCCTGCAAGTCCACCGCGCCGGTCGCGACGCATCGGACAAGCTTCATGGGCCCAGTGGCTGGACCCAAGCAGTTCTGAGTCTAACCAAGGGACTAAGTACAGGCCCACTCAATGTAAAGTTTAAGACGGTCGGCGTGGAAACTTCCGCAACACGGGTGGAAACCCGCTTAGAAATTCGGTTAGATGGTGAAACCTCTGATGGCAAGGACTTACAAGTCAATAGCACTTGGTCATGCAGCTGGAAACGGACGGGAACGTCACTCGCCTTGGAACGTTTCATTGTCGATGACTACGAAGAGGTCATCACCACATCAACGCGAGGCGCTCTCTTCACAGAAGCGACAGCCACAGTGGTCGGTCGCGATCCTGCATTTCAGAACCAACTCGCTCACGGTCTGGATCATTGGCTGGCTCGACTCGATACGCGCGTCGGCCTCAAAGTGGGGGGGTGGAACGGCTTGGCCGTTGGCGATGCCAATGGTGATGGTATGGAGGATCTCTACGTGTGTCAGAGTGGCGGCTTGCCCAACCGTTTGTTCCTTGCACGCGCCGATGGCACGGCAGGCGATGTCGCTACTGCGGCCGGAGTAGATTGGTTAGAAACTAGCCGAGGTGCCCTCTTCATTGATCTCGACAACGACGGCGATCAGGACCTTGTCGTTTCCGTAGCCGAAGGCCTCGTTATCCAAGAGAACGATGGCTCGGGACGATTCACCATGCGCTCTGCCGAGGTACTCCCCTTTGCGGTCCCCTACTCACTCGCTGCCGCAGACTACGATCAGGACGGCGATCTAGACATCTTTGCAGCCTGCTACGATCGTCGTGGGCACGTGGATAGAAACGTGGCCCTAGCTCGTCCCGTGCCGTATCAAGATGCCACCAATGGCGGCCGTAATTCGCTGTTGCGAAATGACGGCGAGTTCCGCTTTCGCCACGTGACCCAACGAGTGGGGCTCGATGCGAACAACACGCGTTACAGCTATGCAGCAGCGTGGGCAGACTATGATCGGGACGGCGATCTCGATCTCTATGTCGCCAATGATTTCGGTCGCAACAATCTCTACCGCCAAGACAAGGTCCGAGACCAAATTCGATTCACTGACGTGGCCGAGAGTAGCGGTACGCTCGACATCGCTGCCGGAATGTCCACCGCCTGGGGTGATTACGACAACGATGGATTTTTTGACATCTATGTTAGCAACATGTTCTCCTCCGCAGGTAATCGAATCGCCAAGCAGGCCCGTTTCCTCGCAAACGAAGACACCACCACCCGCGATCTCTTTGTCCGGCACGCCAGAGGAAACTCCCTCTTCCACAATCTCGGACCTGGCAAGGGCTTCGAGGATGTCAGCGTGTCCGCTGCTGTCACCCAAGGACGCTGGGCCTGGGGATCTGCCTTTGCCGACTTCAACAATGACGGTTGGCAAGATTTGATTGTGGCCAATGGCTTCATCACTCAGGAAGACACCGGTGATTTGTGAGGCTTCTACTGGCGGCAGGTCGTGTCGCAAAGTCCTAGCAAAGAAACTACCACTCCGGGCCAAGGCTACCTCGATGCCTGGCAAGATCTCGCCACGCGCATCCGAAACGGCAATTCCTTCTCAGGTCGCGAACCAAATAGTGTCTTTCTCAATACTCGTGGGAAGCGCTTCGCCGACGTCTCCCTGATGTCTGGCTTTGGTTTGCCAGACGACGGCCGCGCCCTTGCCATCACCGACTGGGATCGAGATGGCGATCTGGATCTCTGGGTGAGCAATCGCACCGGACCTCGAGTGCGTCTGCTCCGAAACGACTACCTAACAAAAGCTAACACACTTGCCCTTCGCCTCGAAGGTGATCCCAGCAAAGGGACGCCACGCGATGCTATCGGTGCCATCGCCACCATAACTCTTTCGGATAGGACCAAGCTCACGCGCCAGGTCACCGCAGGCGATGGCTTCCTAAGCCAGTCCAGCAAGTGGCTTCACTTCGGTCTCGGTAGCAAAGCCACAACAACAAAGATTCAGGTGACATGGCCAGGTCAGACGGCAGGCGAGACTTTCGAAGCGAAACCCTCCGGCCGATGGCACCTTCGTCAGGGGACAGGCAAAGCGACCGCCGCGAAACAAGCTGCCATTACATTGAAAGCAACACCGTTGACGCTACCGAGTCCACCTCCAACGATGGAGACCTATCTATCGGAGCCCCGATCTGCACCGACGCTTCGCTACCGCACCTGGTCAGGTAGCACCGCCACCATTGACACCCAACCACTCACCCTCACCCTTCTGTGGGCATCCTGGTGCCAGCCTTGCCTTAAGGAAATGGAACTCCTATCAACGCAACATAAGGCCATTCAGAACGCGGGTATTCAAGTCGTCGCCCTGAACATCGAAGAGGCTCAGGCAAAGATCGAAGGTACGGAAGCCCCAAGTCCCAAGGCACTGGAGCAACGTCTAAGGAAGCTCAATTGGCCCTTCGCTTCCGGCCGTGCCAGTCAAGAAATGGTCGAGGCTCTCGATCAAGCCCAGCGCAACACTCTCTACAAACAGGAAGCCCTCCCTCTGCCTAGTAGCTTCCTTTGGCATCGTGGAAGTCTTGTAAGCTTCACCAAAGGAGCCGTCTCGGCAGACTCGATCCTAGCACAGACCCAGCGCCTACAACAACCCGTCTCCAAACATCCTGACCATGCCATTCCATTCCCAGGTCGCTGGTCAAATGATCACTTTATCACCCATCCGGTGGCCATTTCTCGAGTTTACCTCGAGGGCGGCTACAACGAACATGCTCGACGCTATCTCGAAGAGGCGCTCGCCAAGGTTGACAAGGGGGAAGCTGCGAAACGGCGTTATCAAGAGGCCGATATTCAGTATATGTTAGGAGAAACCTATCGCTTGGAGAATGCCTTGCCCAAGATCGCTCTTCCATTCTACCAACGGGCAACGAAGCTGAATCCCCAACACTCCAAAGCGACGCTCGCCCATGCCCGCACGCTTACCGCACTCCGACGCGGAAAGGAAGCAGCAACCATTCTCCAGACTTTCCTCAAGCGGGCTCCAAAACAACACGATGTCTTAGTACAGTTGGGGAACACCTACCAGAGTCTTGGACAAGATGATCAAGCAGCCGCGATCTACGAATCCGCACTCAAAGTGAAGCCCGATGATTTCCAAACACTCAATCAGCTTTGCTGGGTACTCTCGACCAGTCGCAACCCGGCTTACCGCAATCCCAGACGTGCTCTGTCCTTGGCTCAGAAGATCCTCCAACGATTCTCAAACAATCCCCATGCCATCGATACGGCTGCCACTGCTCTGGCCAGTAACCAGCAGTTTGAGAAGGCCAGTCAGCTCACGCAACGTGCGCTCGCCATGGTACGAAAACAGCGTAATGACAGGTTGATAAAGGAGCTGAAAGGCCGCCTATCGCTCTATCAGCAAGGCAAACCGTTTCTGCGTTAGCACGAGATTAAACTATTCCGTAGGCCACCATCGTTTCTGCCACTTTCATAAAGCCAGCAATGTTGGCACCATCAACATAGTTAACATGGCCATCTTCCTTCGTCCCCTGCTCAACACACTTCTTGTGAATGTCGTGCATGATTGCTTGAAGACGAGAATCCACCTCGTTGCGTGACCACGAAAGCCGGAGAGCATTCTGACTTTGCTCTAGACCAGAAACGGCCACGCCACCGGCATTCGCTGCTTTGCCAGGCCCAAAGAGAATCTTCGCTTCACGAAAAGCATCCAGACCAGCAAGGTCGGTGGGCATATTAGCACCCTCACTCACCGCGATGACACCATTGCTGAGTAACTCTTTCGCCTCGACTTCATTAATCTCATTCTGAGTCGCACAGGGCAGCGCGATCTGAACTGGCACAGTCCAAGGACGCTGACCTTCATGGTAGGTGATGCTTGGGAACTCTTCAGCTGCCTCCTTAATACGACCTCGTCGCACTTCTTTCAGGTCCTTAATAAACTGCCATTTCTCCACGTCCAAGCCATCGGGATCGTGAATGAATCCCGACGAATCTGACATTGTCAAAACTTTGGCGCCATGACTCATCGCTTTCTGTGCGGCGTAGAGTGCTACATTTCCCGATCCCGAAACGGCAACCGTCTTGCCGTCGAGACCATCCTCGACATGGTTCAGCATATTCTCGCAAAAGTAGACGCACCCATACCCAGTGGCCTCTGTGCGAATCAGGCTTCCCCCGAACGAAAGGCCTTTTCCAGTAAGGACGCCAACGTAACGATTGGACAAACGGATGTACTGCCCAAACAAATTGGAAATCTCGCGAGCCCCCACGCCAATATCACCAGCCGGCACATCGGTGTCCTCACCAATGTGTCGATGCAATTCAATCATCAGCGATTGACAGAAACGCATGACTTCCCGGTCACTCTTGTCGCGTGGATTAAAGTTTGAGCCCCCTTTCCCGCCACCCATTGGCAAGCCTGTTAGGCTATTCTTAAATGTCTGCTCGAACCCGAGAAACTTTAGAATGCTCTGATTAACGCTGGGATGAAACCGCAGTCCCCCCTTGTATGGGCCAATGGCATTGTTGAACTGCACCCGCCAAGCCCGGTTGACTCGGACGTTACCTTGATCGTCTTCCCAGCAAACACGAAAGATGATGATCCGGTCAGGTTCCGTGAGCCGTTCCAAGATCTGGGCATCGCGGTATTTGGAATTATCTAACACCACCGGCATGAGCGTCTCCACGACCTCTCTTACCGCTTGATGAAACTCTGGTTCACCAGGATTTCGCCGGATTAGTCCGGCCATGAAATTCTCGACTTCTTCGGAGGCACTAGTGCTCATGCCGCCACCTTAGGCGAGCCGTCTAGCTGATGTCCAGCGAGCGTCGAAGGTGACTATGCGAACAGACTGGTCACTGCTTTCGCTTTGACCAGCTCACGTGGCTGATTGAGGTGATTCATCACCATGCTCTCGGGATCGATCCCGAATGCATGATACAGCGTTGCCAAAAGTTCTCCAGGATGAACAGGATCTTCTAGTGGTGCCGAGCCCGTCTTGTCGGACTTCCCGTGAACGTAGCCCCGCTTGATCCCGGCCCCTGCAATGCAAGCGGTGTAACAGTAAGGCCAGTGATCACGGCCATCTGCACTGTTGTTATTTCCACTGGTAGAAACGCCTTTCTCAGGGCTACGACCAAACTCACCGACACCAACAACCAAGGTCTCGTCCAGAAGTCCGCGCTCATCGAGGTCATCAATCAATGTCGAAAAGCCAGCATCTAACATCGGCGCGGATTGATCTTTCATGCGCTTAGACAATCCCACATGGACGTCCCAGGAATGGTTGTCGGAGTTCGCGACCTTCGGCCAAATGACTTCGACCACGCGCGTTCCCGCCTCGACCAATCGACGCGCCATGAGGCAACTGTCCCCGAAGGTGTTCCGCCCATAACGTTCGCGGAGCGACTCGGATTCGGCATCAAGATTGAATGCCTCCCGCGCACGACCAGAAACGATGAGATTCAACGCTCGATCATAATACTCGTTCAAATTGTAGTCCGCCACCGCCTTATCAATGATGGGCATCTGTTTGTTTATCGCCGCACGAAGAGACGCACGACGACGCAGGCGCACCGAGAAGACATCTGGACGAAGCTGCAAGTCATCAATCTTGAGGCGCGCCATCTTTGTCATGTCCATGTCGTCCCCAGCAGGATACATGGTATAAGGATCGTAGGATTTCCCGAGGAACCCTGCCGTCCCGCCCTTACCGATTACATTGCTCTCCTGGAGTGGGCGAGGTAACATCACGAAAGGAAGCATCGGCTCATCCGAGGGCTTCAATCTTACGACGTTAGAACCAAAGTTAGGAAAGTCTTTCGGGCTCGGCGGCTCCAATTGACCTGACGGACTCACCTTATCCGTCGTGTAACCCGTCATCATTTGATAAATGGCAGCTGTGTGATTGAAGAGTCCATTCGGCGTGTAGCTCATGGACCGTATCATGGTCATCTTATCATTGACCTTAGCCAGCTTGGGTAACAGTTCGGTGAAATGCGTCCCAGGGATCTTTGTAGGGATCGACTTGAATTCACTACGCACATTGTTAGGAACATTCTCCTTGGGATCCCAAAGATCAAGATGACTGGGGCCACCTTGCAGATACACCAAGATAACGCTTTTAGCTTTACCCCAACCAGGCCCACCCGTATGAACGCCACCATCAGCAGCTTGAGCTTTCAGCTGGAGCATCGACCCTAGCGACAGTCCCATCATTCCCGCACCGCCGATACGGAGTACGTCACGTCTTGTGGGGCCAAGATGGCCGTCACACATATCTTTACCGGGTTCGCCTGGGATTCTAAACATGATGTCGAAGAAACCCCAGAATGTCCTCAATCTCCCGTAAAAACAAAAGCGAATTTCTGCCTATAGCACCACTTGGACGGGGATCTCCGTCTGTACCGCCCCGTAAAGCACTGAAATTGCGGAATGAGGCATGCGAATGCAGCCATTCGACTTTGGATATCGGTGCACATACTTGCTGCCATGGAGGACGATCCCGTCGTCGGTCAGCCGCATCCAGCACGGCAGAGACGACCCCACATAACGGTCGTAGGAACCACCGTACTTTCGCCGATAACCCCGAACACCTTGCGCCCGCCACGATAGAGACTGCCGAAGATGTTGGAGCGCTTGTCTTTGATCTTCTCTTTTATGGGGAACGTTCCCGTAGGCCTAAGCTTACCCGCCTTTCCTGTGCAGCAGGGGGCATCAAACGCGACGAGCTGATTCACTAGCAATCGTGCTCGCTGCTCGCTGCTCGCTGAGATCAATCGTGATCTTGGCATTCTCAGTCGACGTCTTGGAAAGAAGGTCGTCGTTTGAATAAACTGCCATCGTCTTCGGATAATATTCGCGCCCCGAGAACACTTGGTGGACCAGAGTTTCCTTAGACACCTTCGGACCATTATTCACTACGGCACAGCTCGGAAAGAATCCAACGACCAGAGACACTTGCAGAAGGTAGCGAACGCCCATCCTGCTTCTTAGGTCGCATATTTCCCTCCCGTCAACCCAGTCCGACCGATCAGATGGCTTATTCTCACACTAGGGCGTCTTGCCACCGAGGGAACAATCTTCTTAGCATCCCAAAGCATGAGTAACTTATCAGAATGCACACTAATGATCTCGTCATTCGAAGGTGCAAACACCAGCTGGTTTGGCCGAACCCTACTGGGAATAGTTAGTGCTCCTAGCAACTTCCGTAATCGTACATCCCAAAGCGCCAAGCGATCATAGTCTTCTAGTCCACTATCAAAGGCCATATTATGCGGCACCACGGTTGCTAGTAGACGCCCATTGGAGCTCCATGCGGGGCAGCGAAGGGAATTTCTCTGACCCTCAACTTTGGGCAATTCTATCGTTTGAGTTTCCACGCGACGCTCACAACCATACAGCCGGAACGTCGCCCCATCGACATCCACAATCTGGCTTCCATCTCGACTGAAAATAGTCGATTTCGGCCCGTCCTTCCATCGGCGCTTACTTTCTCCCGTCTTGAGATCATAAGTGCTCAATACCTTCTCAGAACCACCCCGCACTGAATGCCAGCCGAAAGAGACCAAATCGCTCATCTTTGGGTGAAGTGCCCACGCCAACAAGCCCGGTAACCGCGCATGGGCGAGCTGAATCTCATGCAACTTGCCATCCATAAGCCAGCGAAACTCGCCCCCCCCAACGAACCACCATCTGCTTCAAAATTCCAGCGGGCGCCAACTCAATGCAGTGACAAATCACTTCCTCAGCACGCCAGTGCTGTAAACCGCCGTCCTGTGAAGATCGAAGGCGAAGTTACACTTTCTTGAAAGGCGCTCTCTGGAAGATCCCATCGAATCAACTCGCGTCCGTCTGAGGCAGCGATCGTGGCCCCATCTCGCAATATAGCAAGACCATGGAAACAGGTATCGCATTCCCGCGAACTGATAAGCGAATAGGACAATGATGACCTCCTGAGATCCCGAAGGTGCCCTGATCCTCCATCAAGAACAGCCGAGTAGTTGCCCCCCCGGATCAAAGACAACACCACGCGGCGGACAGTGCGTACGGTGAGGATCAAAATCAGCGAGTAGTTCCCACGTCTCGGTGCTATATCGAAAGACTCCACCTGTATCACAAAAGGCCACTTCTTACCCATCCGGCGAATAGGCCACTCCCTTCGCGCCAAAGTCCAAACATCGCGGCTCAGACTTTACAGTAAGAGACTCTACCACAATACGATTACTTCCTGGGATAAGGGCTTCACTGCCATCCGGCGAGAACGTCACTCGACTGCTAGTGTCCGTGCCAGAGAATCTCTTCTTGAGATCGGCTGTCATGACTCCAGTGTGGTGCATGTAGCGGACAGCAAGTTGCTTTCCGTTAGGACTAACTTGAATGCCTCGAGCTTCCGCTTTTCGGCAATCCAGCGGCACCGGCTACTCTTCGAATGTAGTCGCATCAAGTCGCAGGAATCTGACACTCGTGAGGGCTTTACGCTCTTCCTTCCAGAGTTCGGGTGAAAACGCCTCCTGCTTGGTCGCGACATAAATGGAACTGCTAGACGCGCCCAAGGCATTGATCGGGCCAATGTGGCTCTTTCCGCTTTCTTGTGGTTCTTCCAACTTCCAGCACCTCTCCCGTTGCAAGATCGATCTTCTTTACCAGGTAGCGAGTCAGGCCCTTTAGACGAAATGATGTCCCTCCAAAAAGCCAGGGACACCCTTCGGCAAAGGCGAATCTCCGAGCTCCCAAGGCCTTCGACCATAAGAGTTTTCCGTCTGGAAACGTGTAAAGCTGAACTGGGTCCTTCTTTGCTTTTTCGTCATAAACTGCCCTGGCAAGGTGCTTGCCATCACCAGAAAGGGTTTCCAGCGGTCTCGTGTCGAGGTCTTCCCGGCGCCAACGGGTCTCGAGATTCCCAAAGGGTCTCGGGATCCCATATCCCAAATGACATGCGGCCATCTCCGTAACCTTGTAATAGTAGATCCTCCCCGGGCCACCACAGACTCTCTGGTCGGTAGGCCTGAGCTAAAAAGGGATCTCCAAGGTCACTGATCAACGCCCGATGGACCGAAGGCGACACGGGGAGTCTTTTGAAAAACTCCTTGGCAGCGATAAAGACAAGACAAAAAAGACAATGCTACAACCAGTAACCAACACATCAAATTACCATAGCGTCGTCTTAAGCGTCACAACTAGTAAGACTGACGAAACCTATAAACCTAACGCTTGCATGCGCTTGCATACCTCTTCGACATTGGCCCGGCTGTTGAATGCCGAAATACGGAAGTAACCTTCACCCGCAGAACCAAATCCAGATCCTGGCGTGATCACGACATTGGCTTCGTTGAGCATTTTATCAAACATGCCCCAGCTGTCGATACCCTGAGGACAGCCGACCCAGATGTAGGGGGCATTCACGCCACCGAAGACAGACAGACCCATTTCGAGGCAGGCGTCAGAAAGAAGTTTCGCGTTGCCCATATAATGGGCAACGAGTTCAGCGACCTCAGCTTTGCCTTCGCCGGAGAAGAGCGCTTCTGCGCCTCGTTGGACAGGATAGCTGACACTGTTAAATTTCGTGCACATCCTTCGGTTCCAAAGCGGATGCAGCGCTTGGCTTTCTCCTGAAGCTGTCATCCCCATCAGGACCTTTGGCACAACCGTAAAGGCGCAACGCACACCGGTGAACCCACCGTTCTTCGAGAAGCTCCGGAACTCCACTGCGCAGGTTTCGGCACCTGGGATTTCGTAGATCGAGTGCGGCACGTCAGGATCGCTGATAAAGGCTTCGTAGGCAGCATCATACAAGATAATGGCTTGGTGCGCTTTCGCATACTCCACCCAGGCTGCGAGTTGCTCTCGCGTGGCCGCTGCACCGGTCGGATTATTAGGATAACATAGGTAAATGAGATCGACGTCTTCTTCGGGAATGGCCGGAACGAAGTTATTGTCCGCGGTACATGGCAAGTAGACGAGCCCTTCATAGGCACCGTTCTCGTCGGCTTCTCCTGTGTTGCCGATCATGACATTAGTATCAACGTAGACCGGATAGACCGGATCCGTGATCGCAATGCGGTTGCCTGGTCCCAAGATGTCTAGGAAATTGCCAGTGTCGCACTTTGAGCCATCGGAAACGAAGATCTCGTCATCAGCGATAGCGATGTCCCTGTGACGATAGCAATTCTCAGCAATGGCTTTTCGTAGAAAATCGTAGCCTTGTTCGGGACCGTAACCACGAAAGGTCTCACGTTCACCCAGCTCGTCGATAGCGTCGTGCATGGCATTGCGCACCGCACGCGGCAACGGCTCAGTCACATCACCAATCCCGCATCGGATCAGTTTCTTCGCAGCGTCTGGCTGAGATTCAGTAAAGGCAGTCACACGGCGACCGATCTCAGGAAAGAGATAGCCAGCCTTAAGCTTTAGGTAGTTGTCGTTGATCCGGGCCATAATTGAAATGCGTTGGCGCGAGCCTACCCATGATCATAGATTCGCCAAGCGCGAGATGCGGTAAGTTAGCAAGTAGCTCGGACGTTAGGAGGTGCCAACGCGACAACCTCTTCCGCTTCAGCCTAGTCATACACGAATCTGGAACTTCTATTCTGGCAAGGGTTGTGTGAAGGACTCCCAACGGGTATCTCACTTCTCGTTTAGCGTTCGAGAAAGCACAACGGCCTGCTTCCGAAGAAGCAGGCCGTTACAAAATTCAATTGTCGCAACCGAAACTAACGTCGACGGCGCATTGCCAAGCTTGCCAGCCCGAGCAGACC
>Ga0213868_10000041_pt1 | contig 100112 bp, 67 predicted proteins | sample PICome_9_FD_160087 | JGI IMG/M metagenome (GOLD analysis project Ga0213868, IMG submission 160087) | Coastal seawater microbial communities near Pivers Island, North Carolina, United States - PICO127 | ecosystem: Environmental > Aquatic > Marine > Coastal | place: USA: North Carolina... | reverse complement strand
GCTCATACTCTTCGTGATCACGGTCATCGTTCTAATGAGTGTGCTCTTAGACAAGTCGCCGATCTACTTTCTAAGCGGGCTTGGGGCGATCACCGCTGTCCTCATGCTGATCTTCAAGGACGCCATCCTAGGGTTGGTTGCGGGCGTTCAATTGGCAGCCAACCGCATGGTGGCTCGAGGCGATTGGATTGAGATGCCGAAGTATGGGGCAGACGGCACCGTCATCGACATCGCACTGACCACGGTGAAGGTTCAGAATTTTGACAACACGATCACGACAGTACCGACCTATGCGCTGATCAGCGATTCCTTTAAGAATTGGCGGGGCATGGAGGATTCAGGCGGGCGTCGAATCAAGCGTTCCCTCAAGATCGACATCAATACGGTGGGTTTCTGCGACGAGGCTCTCCTCAAGGAACTTCGCAAGATCGATCTCATTGCCGACTACTTAATGGAGCGCGAAACGGAGATCGCAAAGGAACGTTCAGAATGCAAGGGCCTTGGAGAACATCAAGTCAACTCACGAGCCTTGACAAATCTGGGCACGTTTCGTGCCTATGTCAGAGCCTATGTTGAGAATCATCCCATGATTCACCAGGAACTTACTGTCTTGGTTCGGCAGTTACCATCGACCGAGAATGGCCTTCCACTGGAGATCTATGTCTTTAGTAAGGACAAGAACTGGGTGAACTATGAAGGCCTACAAGCCGACATCTTTGATCACGTCTTCGCCATTCTGCCAGCTTTCAAACTGCGTGCGTTCCAGCGAGGGACTGACTATCCGCCTCCTCCCAGCAGCGAGTGAATCGAAGCTCCAGACGAACTTAAAGATCCGCCGGCTGCAGCCAGCGCTCCAAACTCCCGAGTGGCTTTTACGACACGACATTAGAATGTCGTGACACTACGTTATTCTTGGGCTTCGCCAAAGAGGAAGGCGAGGTCCTGGCGGCGGAGGTTCCTGGTGAAGCTTTCCTCACCCAAGATACCGGTGACCATCTCGGCTTTCTGTTTCTGTAGGACGCGGATCTTCTCTTCCACGCTGTCACGCATGAGAAGACGGTAGGCGATGACCTTGTTTGTCTGGCCAATACGGTGTGTCCGGTCAATGGCCTGGTTCTCAACCGCTGGATTCCACCAGGGATCGTAGAGAACGACATAGGAAGACGCGGTGAGGTTGAGACCACTACCACCCGCTTTGAGCGAGAGGAGAAAACAGGTCGGGTCTTTGCTGCGTTGGAAACCTTCGACAACAGACTGACGATCCTTTGTCTGGCCGGTAAGCAAGCAGTGCGGGCGATTCTCGTCATCCAACTTCTTGCGGATGATCTCTAGCATACTCGTAAATTGGCTGAAGACGAGGACCTTGTGCCCTTCCTCCTGGAGCTGATCGAGTAGGTAGAACAGCGCAATGAGCTTGGCGCTTGGCGCTTCCAAGTAATCGGGATCGAGTAAGCCTGGGTGACAGCAAATCTGGCGAAGACGCATGAGGCCTTGTAGAATGACGAAGCTGTTCTTGCGAAGCTGATCGTCCGTTTCGGCGCCGGCGAGAATGGATTGAATGCGGTTGAGCTCGTCCTCATAGAGGTTGGCCTGATCCTCTTCCATCTTGCAGAGCACGTCTTCTTCGATTCGTGGTGGCAGATCGACGGCAACCTGATCCTTCGTCCGGCGCAGCATGAAAGGACGCAAACGAGCGGCCAAGCGCGACTGAGCTTTGACGTCTTTGCGTCGATCAAAGTGCTCGCGGAAATACTTTCGATCTCCGAGCACACCCGGCATGGCAAAGGACATGAGGCTCCAAATATCTAACAAACGGTTCTCTAACGGAGTACCTGTTAGAACCAAGCGATTGCTTGCTTCGAGCATGCGTGACGACTTGGCCGCCTTCGAATCAGGATTCTTGATTTGCTGTCCCTCGTCGAGTACCACCGCAAGCCATTTGATCGCCTTGAGCTGTTCGATGCACACTCGGAGCTGAGCATAGTTGAGGACGAGAATATCAAGCTTGGATTCGAGCGCTTCCAGGTCCATCTCCTCCTTGCTACGAAGGACCTGAATATTGAGCGTCGGAGCGAATTTCTTCACTTCACCAGCCCAGACATCAAGGACGGATTTCGGACAGACGACAAGACTCGGAGGCACGTTATCATCATCGTGGCGAGTACGCAGCCAGAGGAGCCAGGTGAGGCCCTGAAGCGTCTTACCCAAACCCATGTCATCCGCCAGGATGCCGCCGAAACGGTTGGTGGACAGGTAGGCAAGAAACTGGAATCCATCGACCTGGTAAGGTCGGAGATTCACGTTGTTCAACTCAGGCGGCAGCTTGGGTGTGACTTGTAGCTTGAGAGAAGACGAACGTTCGTTGATGCGCTCCCAGGTGGCCGCATCGAACACTTCCTTGGAAGCAGGATCTGCCAGTTGCAAGACGTGCATCCGGTGGGTTTCACCGGAGAGATCAAACGGATCAAGGCCAAGACGATCGATCGCTTTGCGCTGCTGCTCGTCGAGATTGAAGTCGAGACGCAGCCATTTGCCATTCTTCATCCTGACAAATTCTCCACGCGCTTCAACCAGTGTGCGGATTTCCTTATCCGAGAGCTCAAGACCTTCGGCGTCCACGCGGATGCGCAAGTCGAACCAATCCATGTCACGCTCTTGGATCTCAAACTTCACAGAAGCCTCGACCGGGCGTTCCATGATGGAGCCTAACGAATCGTCTAGGTTGAGTTTGATTTCCTTAGGAAGCGCTTTGGCCCAAGCTTGGAAGCGTTCTGGAAAATTCCGGGTCAGGCGCACGCGGAAAGCCTCTTCTGTCGCGTCCCATGACGAAACAATGGGCTCGATAAGGAATGGAAAGCGATAGAGAATGCGTCGATTGAAACGCATGAGTTTCTCGCCGTTTGCATTGGGCTGATGAACAATCTTCCACTCATCCTTACGCAACTCCTCGCGGCGAAGCGCCTCGGGATCTTCAGCGACAACTCGCAGATGGATTAGTTCATTGTCCGAGTCGGCCTTCCCACGGATTTCGACGGAGATCGACACTTCGAGAGAACGGTCTTCAACTTGGCCAACAAGAGAGTCCGGAAGTGGAGCACCAATCTTTGCCAGGAATTCAACACCCGAGGCCGTGGCCGCAGCTTCTTTCGGAATGTGATACTCAGGTTGGATCTCGGCTTCGTCCCAACCGTCTGGTCCAAAGAAGACGGCTTCATCCGAAAGATAGAGCATTTCTGCTCCCGGCAACACGCGAAGTGCATAGGGGATAGGCTCGTTTTGAGCACTCATGAGGCGAAGCGCAAAGCAGTTCTCAACCATGGGGTCATCCTCACAGACCCACTTCATCGGCTCTTCGAAAAGTAAGAAGGGATTCTCATCCAAGGTGATGAGAGAGTCACGCAAAGCGGCCTGATGAAAGAGGTGATTGAGCAACTCAGCTCCGCGACGTTGGTCCAGGCGAATCTCGGGTGCCCCAACCGTTTCCCAATGCTGCAGATAATGAGCCCACAGGATGTTGGCGACAGCGGAGAACCGTAAAGCACCTTGGTAATATTTCGCCACTAGGGCATGAACGTCATCCTTATCGTTGACCGTTTCAAACTTGGGTTCGGCAGGCGCTTCGTCTTCGTCAGTCTTGTTCTCTTCGGATTTTTCGAGCGTATCCTCTTGCATACACACCTGAAGCTTAGCTTCGGTTGTGGTGATCATGAAACGTAGGTCAATGGTCTCAGAAGACAGCGGTGGTGGCTGTCGAACGACGTCGGAAACGCGGTCACGCCAACTCTGGATCTCCTTTTCCCACTCCCACGTCCGCATGCGTTCGTGGGTGGCATTGAGATCGGTCACGGTATCCATGAATTTCGGATAGCGCTGATTCTTCTTCTCGAAGATATAGGCGATGTAGTTCCAGAATTCGAGAATGTCGGCCGGTTTCACGGGCCAGAGATCGAGAGGTTCGAAACTCTCCACATCCCATTTGGGATTGAGGCGAACGAGATCGTGATCGTAAATCTCGCCTTCCATTTCATAGCGGCGGTAGCGTTTTTCCAGCTTCGCTAAATACTCCTCCTCAGTGTCCTCCAAATGCCGATCTAGGGCATCCTCGATGAGCTCTTGGATCGATTTCTCACCGACCTCATTGGGAGATTCCGGAAGTTCGGTGCCTCGCTCCAAGCGCTCTAGCATCGTTGCGTAGACGGCGCCGCTAAAGTCGTTTTCTGAGGAGCATTCCCCGACCCAACGATCGCCTTGGAGCATGAGCCGGGTACGGTAGACATCACTATCCACCTGAACGCGGCCATCAATCTGTAAATGATTCCCAAAGATCTGGGTGACACATCCCTCACGGTGCCAATCTGTACCCTCGTTACGAGCTTCTTCATCGAAGCTGTTGAGGAAATCCAGGGTAGCACGATCCGTGTTCATAGTCACGGGGGAGATGGCGGCGCGGGTTCTTCGGGTGTCCTGATTCATGTAACGGGTGGGCAGGCACTTTGCCGGGCTCAGGAAAGTCGTCAACTGAGGATTGCCCTGGAAGAGCACATGTTATCTCTCAGAAATAACTTGCGAAACCGCCTCGATGGCGCTCTGTCCGATCCTAAGTTCTGGCTTGGCCCATCGCCTGCCAACACACCGGCTCCAGGTCTTTGCCTTGCGCCAAACGCTCCTCTAGCAGATCCAGCAAGCGCGGATGTAGTCCTAACAGATCGGTGATGTGAGTGGTGAGTCCAGGATTTGCCTTCTCGGCATCTTCGCAGATCTCGACGACGTCGCCACCCTCGCCTGCGTGTCGGCCAGGTTGAAGGAAGAGCATACTAACAATCACTTCCTTGTGAAATGCGGAACTACCCAGCAGATGTTCTAAAAGCGGTTCGTTGTAATCGTACTCTTTGCTTTCGCGTCGCTCCATAGAGCAGGGTTTCACTTCATGAAACTTATCGCCGAGTAACTCTCCGAGCTGCGTGGCGAGGTGATTTCGCACATCTGTCACCGTTTTTCGTGGAGTACCATGATCAACCAAGGCAACACTGGGTTTATCTGAGAGGTTCAGCGAAGCATGCTTCCTCAAAACGTGGTCGGCTAGCATCTGTGCCACTCGATAATCATCGACTTCTTTTAGATTTACCAAACACGGGGCCACTCTAACAGTCAACTTTGCCCACCCCTGTTCCTCCCGCATGACGTCCACCCGTTGGGGAAGGTATTCGGCAATGGCAGCACTGGGTCCAAAGAAGAGTGGCACCACCAAGAACTCATCAATGCCTTCTTCTCGTTTGGCTAAAACGAACTTCTCAAAGGTATCGGCGGGTTTTCCGTCAAGTTTGTCCGGATCTATCCTGCCCGAATGCAGCAGTGAGACTGCATGGATCGGCTTGCCGATGCGTTCACCTAACGCCGTCGCAAGTCGCCGGAGACTGAAGGTCGCTTCCGGACGAAGAGAGCCGTTATCGGTAAGGATGATGCAGGAAGCCATAATTAGTTCAAGATACGACCGGAGAGGGCTTCAAGGTGCGTCGTATCAAGGCCAAACCTTCGCTGAACGGACCCTTGACGATTTTAAGGTTTGTCACCTAGTCACGACAGATCGCCTGCATCGTAGTGGAGTTAGGACGTCGGTAAGACGCAGATGCCTTCCTTGGCGCTGCGAGCGAAGATCTTTCCACCAGAGTAGATGGGCGTGGTCCAGCATTTGCCATCGAGGACGTTTTTTTTCGCAATCTCCTGGTAGCCCGAAGGATCGGCGGCGACGACAACCAGTTGGCCAGTATCTCCCAAAACGAGCAGGCGATCATCCACAAGAGTGAGATGTCCTGGACCAAATCCAGACTCCTCCCATTTCAACTCCCCAGTGCGGATGTCATAGCAAGCCAAGGGTGCCTCCCCGTATTTCTTAAAGCCATAGAGGCCGAAGAGGTGGCCCTTGTAGCAGACAGGGCTGCTCCAGTGGTTGGCCATCTTGTTCCCTGATTCGCGCCACAACTCCTCAGTCGTTCCATCTGGCTTCACCTGGAAGGCAGTTGAGCCGACGCCATAACCAGCAGAGCAGTAGACGATGTCTTCGTAAACGACTGGGGAAGCTGCCGACGAAGTACGGTATGGGAAGTCGTGATGCCAGAGCTGTTCGCCTTTGCTCGGGTCAACGGAGGTGACCCCATTCTGATTGAAGAAGAGGATTTGGCGTTTACCTAACATGGTTGTAGCGATGGGCGTGGCATGCGTCATGAGCGCGTCGCCAGACCTCCAGGCGAGTTCCCCAGTGGCTTGGTGGAATGCTAGGAAGGATTGACCTTCACCTCCGCCGGCCATGTAAAGGAGGTCACCTTCAAGCAACGGGGACGCGGCGTTCTTCCATTTGATCTGTCGTCCTTTGAACTCACGCAGGACATTGTGATTCCAGAGCTCCTTACCGTCGGCGGCGTTGAAAGCATAGACCGAGAGGCCAGCGTCAATGACGAAGACTTTCCCATTTGCGATGGCGGGAGTAGAACGAGGTCCATCGCCACCTTTGTTTCCATCCGCTCCTGAGTTACCGCCTCCATCATAACGACTAAGGCCCAGCTTGGATGCCCAGAGCTCTTTCCCAGTCTCGGCGTGGATGCTGAGCAGCACCTCATGTTCGGTTCCCTCGATCTCACGACGGACGACGGTGTAGGCGGCCTTGTCGTCGGCGACGAAGGAGCTGAAACCTGTATTAAGCGGAATGCGCCAGCTTGGTTCAGCGAAGCTGATGACCTTGGGAAGCTTTTCGGAAGTACTTCCATCACTCTTAGGACCGCGGTACTGCGGCCAAATGGCAAAGGCAGACGTGGTGAGAAGGGTGATGGTGACCACGGGATAAAGGGCAAGTTTTCTCGTCATGATGTTGTTCGTAAACGTCAGATGGATGGTTCCAACCGAAGGTGAAGCGGAGAGTCTTGTTTTTCAGACAAAAAGATCAATCTCGGACAATACTAGCAAGGCCGCTCATGGACCGCAAACTGAGGACAAGCGTTGTTTACTTGCGATTCGCATGTCTTTCCCCTGCTTCAAGAATGGCACTGCCAGGGAACCTCATGGTATCGTTACAGTGTAAATTGATTACAAATGAATATAGGCAGTGTCGTAGGCACAAGAAAGGCGCTGATCCGAAGACCAGCGCCTTTACAAGGACAAAAGTAATTCCTCGATGACTAACGGCGGCGTCGGAAGAAGAGGCCGAGACCGAGAAGCGCCAAGAGCGAGCTGGAAGGCTCAGGAACGACGTCCAAGGTAAAGACGATCATACTATCAACATCGTCGCCAGGAAAATTGTCGAAGGCACGCACGCTATCGCCAACGACTTCCATCGAGAGCGCAGAGAGAGTGACCGCAGCCGTACTCAGAGTGCCGGCTGGAGCAGACATGCCACCAGCATCGTTGAGCGTCAAAGCGAGGTCTGCACTAGATAAAGCTTGTAGATCACCCGTATTGCCGCCAGCAAGCTTGGCAGAAATGCCAGCATTAGCGCGGTCTCCATCAAAATAGAGATTGAGATAACTTCCGGGATTATCTGGAGAGTTGTCTGCCCAAGATGGGGACTGTAGAAGAACTTCGAACGTGTGTGAGCCAACGTCGAGATCTAGGGAGAACCGTGTGTTAGCGCCATTTCCAGAATTGAGGAAGGAGCCGCCAACGGGACGAACGTAGGCATTCCAGTTAGCATTGCCTCCGACAGTGTCAGCATCCGTTTGACCGGCGAGAGCACCAGATTGGCCTTGGATCCAAGGAACCGTGACACCAACGAAGCTCGTGGCTGCAGACGCAGACTGCAATCCAGCTAAGCATAGTGCGCCGGAGAGTAACAGATAAAGTGGGCGTTTGTTCATGATACGTTTTAAAAGTTGGGGGGAATCTAGAGACTTGTCAAGAAAGGCTTCGATTCCGTGAGTTGTAAGTTGAGGGATAGAGCGGAGTTACAGAAACCGAGGTAGGAGAGCGATCTTTCACAAGACCGCTCTCCTAACAAAGGTTATCTCGGATTAGTCCTGAGCGATGCGTGCGCGATAGAAGCCTTGTCTTGCTGGCTTGTCTTCGTGCATGAACTCCACAGGGGCGGTCTCATCAGCATGTTGCGAGCCAACGACCTGCCAAGAGCCTGCTGAGAGGTCCTGGGAGAATTCGATCTCGTAGGCATGGCCTTCAACACCGTCGAAGCTGATCATCAGCCCCTCTTCCGAAGGATTGATGCCACTGATGTGGAAGTAATCGGATGGATCGTTTGCATCGGTTCCAGCGAGACGCTCGAGAACGTCTGCCGTGCCGTCACGGTCGGTATCAACCAACTGCTTGATTGAAGAAACCTGAGCAGCCGCTGCACCGGCAGTGCCCATGTAGTTGACGGCGTTGAGGAACATCGCTTCGCCCGATGCCGTAAGGTCATAGAACGCTGACGTCTGAGAGGTGCGATCCAGCTCTCGGCTACCCGTGAGGAAAGCCAAGCGAGGCCCCGCAATCACATTGCCGTTACCGGCTTCGGCGCCGGCAGCGAATTCGAAGATAGCCGCTCCGCCAGCAGTGGGCGTGTCAGCCGCTGTGGCAAGAACCGTTCCAGAGCCGATGACATCGTCCATGTTAAACGAAACCCCTCTCTCACCTTCGAGGAAGTTGGCATAAGGTCCGCTTAGATCCACTCCAGCGAAGATCGGATGGTCAGGATCGGCAACCGATAGGCTCACAGGGCCATCGGTATCAACCATGGTGCTCCCAACGGTCCAGTTCAGACGACTGCTACGGTAGGTGTAGCCACCGAGGTTCATGACAGGAACAGTGATCTGGGTGTTCCAGAACTCAGAATTACCACCATCAGAGTAGTGACCACTGTTGACCGCACGGCTAATGATGATGAGGTCATAGCCATTGAGGTCATCCGCATCACTGCGATCGCCTGAGGTCAACACGCGAGTGACCGTGTGTCCATTTGCCGTGAGCAAGTTGGTATAGCCGATGTCCGTAGCTTCGGTAACTGGTCGATCATCGGTGCCAGCGGCTAAAGCGTCAGCTGAGCCTGCATCCGTGTCATGGAAGGAGACGAACGCGATATTCAGCGGTGCAGGACCGTCGCTGGCGAAGGCTGTCACCACCATGTTGTCCAGAAGCACAGACTCGTTGGCTCCGCCGGTTCTTGCAGCGAAGGCGATACGGTCGCCATCGGCTGGCGTCCAACCGACGTCTAGTCCAGTAGCGATGTCGAGATCGCCATAAGTGACATCGAGTAAGCCATCCGAATAGGCGATCCTCACATGGCGGAACTCGCCATCAAAGTTGAAGAAGGCGTTGTTGTTTGGATCAGCACCTTCGGCTTCGCGGTTGGTGGCCACATCGCCACCGTCCACACTGATATCGATTCCAATGCCATTGTCAGCACCTTCGCCGCCGTTGTTCCAAGTATCGAACTCAACGGCGAGCCCGGCTCCGAAGCCCTCTTCTCCGGCTAACGCATCATCGGGAATGCTGCCCAAGTTGATTGAGAAGCCGTCTGCTGGTGGGTTGCCCCCCTCTGCATCGAACAAGGCCACGTCGAACTCAATGGTGAATCCACCGGCTAAGCTTTCCGTTACTGGGAGTTTCCAGTTGGCGTTTTGACTATTCACGTCGTCCAAGGTCAGCACGAGTGCCCCATCAGTGACGGTGATCGGTGACTGTTCATTGAAGAGGATGGAACCATCGGCAAGGTCCGTCGCGCCTTCGAGAGCGTCGAAGTCCTGTGAGTAGACCACCGTGCCACCGGAATCGGAACCGAAGGGAGCTCCGGCTAAGGCAGCCACATCATCGGCAGAGAGAGCGGTGTTGTAGGTCGCCCAGCCGTGCATCACGCTACCAGCGCCAAACACATCGATTGGACCGGCATCGCGGGTGGCACCCATGACGGTGACCATGCCCGCAAGAACGGGGTTGCCACCGAGTGTGCCACCGAGGGCACCGTTGACATAGATGTGGGTTTCTCCAGCGGCGGTGTCACTGACAAAAACGACGTGTGTGTCGGCTCCAAAAACGGCAGGCACGGTCGACGTGTTGTCGGCTACTCCAAACTCGGTCGTTCCGATGAAGCCGGTTTCGTTCCATTGATCGAGCTTCAACGCCCATGCTGTGTTTCCAGCGAGTGCCGTTGAGGCACCCTCCTTCACCGCATTGAACGAGAACTCGTAGGACACGTCACCAGAGAGGTCACCGAAGTCTACCAACGTAGGTGCGCTGAGAGGCCCGGATGAGACGGAGACCGCACCGAGAGCTGATCGAGGGTCACCACCACCTGCAGCGAGCTGGTCTCCGACGGAAGGCCCGTTGTAGACGAGACCAATTTCGGCTTCAGATAGCGCACGATTCCAAATGGCAACATCGTCAATGAGACCGTCCCACTGGCGATTTAGGCCGCCATTATGGGCATTCTCACCAATCATCATAGGCCACTCATTCCCTTCTGGAATGCCGGCATCGCGTGCTTCATTCAACTCGCCGTCCAGGTAGAAGTTGGTACTTTCACCCGGCACATTGGTAATGACCACATGGTGAATAGCGCCGTCATTCACATCGACGGGATTGCCCTGGAAGTCACCGGCACCAGCTACGGGAGCGAAGTTGTTGGCGTCTCCCTGGCGATGGACGCGCCAGTTACTGCCTTCTCCTTTGGTCACAAGTGCCTGCCAGTTCTTGTCGAAGCTGTCGACTCGGAACCAGGCGGAAACTGTAAAGCCGGTATCGTCTGAGAAGTCGAACATGGCTTCGTTCTCCACTGGTGTGATCACATGTTGTGAACCATTGAGATCGATGCCTTGGCCAAACTGGCCTGCAGCATATTCAATAGGATCAGCTCCAACAGGCGTTCCGTGGCTATCACCAGCCTTGTCGTCTAGGTCCCCTTCAAATGGGTAGTAGGCGATGAGACCATCAGCCAGTGGGCTTGGAGCACCACCAGATCCGGTGTCGATGATTTGGATGCCCGCAAGACCCACATTGTTGGAGATCCGGCGCCACTCGACGAGGGCCTCAGGACCACTCAGGCCTTGCCACCACACGTAGGTTGCTGAGGCAGCATCCCCTTCGGCGGCTGCCGTGGCTTGGATGAACTCGACAGGAGCGTTGTTTCCAGCCGTGAGGAGGAAGGTATCGTCTCCGCCATTGACGCGTGCTGCACCAGAGCGGTCGTTTCCGTCGGAGGTGAAGTAAGCCACAATGTCATATTGGGAGTAAGGGATACCTGCGAGATTCACGAAGGAGTATTCGCTGCCATCAAGAGGATCGTCGGTATCGTCGAGATAACCGTCCATCATCTTAGCGGTTGGATCAGCAGCAGCACCTGGGGCAAAGGTCGTCCACATGGTGTTTGCTGCCCAGGTCACCCCGATTCCATTGGCAGTGCCAGCACTGTCAATCACGGCCCCGGCAGGAATCACCGAAAGATCGATGTTATCGAAGTGGTGAGCCTGGTTGGCGCCACCGGTGCGAGCACCGAAGACCAACTGACCAGCCGAGGGAACCCATCCGGTTTGGAGACCGGAAATGACCTCGGCGCCCTTCCAGCCAACGCTCAATTCACCGGTCGGTGAGAGAGCCACTTCAAAGCGAGCCCATCCGAGATTGTTGATACCGTCATCGTTTGGTCCCGTTTGGAGTGAGGTCACATCTTCAAGAGCTCCGTTCAGAGTTCCTGCGGCGACCTGCTCGATCAACTCACCCTCAACGCGGACACTGAAACCGACCACATCGCCGTTTCCACTGTCCCAGGCATCGAAGCCAATGCCGATACCCGTGGTGGAACCCTCTTCAGGGACTCCATCAGCGTAGCCAGCACCACGGGAATCCGCAGCGAGAAGTGGATCCTCTGGGCGAACCAAGTTGATGGACATGCCGTCTGCTGGACGGTCTGTGCCACCACCGATGCGAGCGTCTACCCCGAAGGTGAAGCCTGCAATAGCGTCACCACCCGCATAGTCCGGGAAGATGACCGAGGCATTCGCGCTGTTGACTGCATCCGTGAGGCTGAGGTAGCCACCAGGATTACCGCCTTCGGAGCGAACTTCAGGCATGCCACCCGTGCCGATGTTGATCAGCTCGAGGCCCGCAACTTCAGACTCGAAGTCAATCGAGACGCTGGATGGCAATACTGCCGTAGCGTTCGTGACCGCTGGACCGAGGTTGTTCCAGTTACCTGCAGGAACAACGCCAGTGATTTCATTACTTCCCAAGGGAGTTCCGGGAGCGCCATCGGCACCCTGTTGTCCCATGAAGTTGATGCTCGTGATCGGAGGACCGTCCATCTCAGGAGCAGCCGCAGGGATGAGCACCACCGTGCCGCCACCGAGACCATTGAGGGAGTTCTCGGTGTTGATAGTTCCAGCGAACTCTGCAGCGTCGCCGCCGGTTTGCTCGTAGTGGATTAGCTCGACCATGTGGCGACCAGCCGTGAGGCGGACAGGATAGGGATCGAGAGCGGGAGCGCCACGACCAGCGTTGACTTCGCCAACGACATTACCGTCGATGGTGATACGCATGCCATCGTCGGTGGAGTAGCTAACTGTGTAGTCCCCAGTCGTCGTGACTTCGATCTCTGCCTTTGCGTGAGTGACGAAGTTGTCTGTAGCTCCACCGGGGAACGGCTCGTCGCCTCCAATAGAACCCTGGCTACCCGTTCCAAAGTTGATGAAGTCGTGGAAGGTTGTTTCATCACTGATGGCAGCAGCCTCACCATTGAGGAGTGCGACGGCAGCTTCGAGCCCAGTGAACGCAGCTTCTGCTTGAACCGTCCGGACTTCCCATTGGCCACCACCCACAAACACACTTGGGAAGCTGTTGGCGCTGTCTGGATTGGTGCCGAAGTCCGTCTCGTCTCCGAGGGTCCAGCCGTCACCGTCAGCATCAGCAAAGCGCGCGTCGTTCACAGTCGGATCAAGCCCGAGACGTTCTTCGTCGGTGTTGGTGATCCCATCACCGTCTGGGTCACCGCTACCGCCCATAGCGAGATTGCCGAAGAAGGCGCGCTCGAAGGAGTCCATTAGACCATCACCGTCGGAGTCGACTAGGCCGGCCACTTCAACGATCTCACCGGTAGACAAGACCCCTTGATAGACGCGGACGTCATCAAGTTGGCCAACGAAGTCACGGTTGTTACCGAGAGCAGTGGTTCCGATGATGATGTTGGTGTCACTCTTACCGAGTCCGTTCTTCGTATCGGAGGCAACAAGTTCACCGTTCTGATAGATGGCGATGGTGCCGGGGGCATTGCTGCCATCGAACGTCCAGGCGTAGTGTGTCCACTGCCCCAAGTTGATTGAGCCACCGCCCACATCGTCACCCCAGTGACCCAAGTAAGGCTGGGTGCCTCGAGCACCGTTGTGAAGGACGCTTCCGTCAAGCTGACCGAAGACCATGGCGTCGCCATTGTCGCCGTCGCCGACCTCTGTCTGTCGAACCCATGCGGTCATCGTGTAAGGCTCGAGCAGGATACCCGCAGACTCCGGATTAAGACCGGTATCAATGTAGGTTGCATCGGCACCAGCAGCGGAGTCGAAGTTCATCGTGCCTGGACCGCCAAGTGACGGCGAACCGGAGCTGTATGCACTAATCACATCGATTGAGTTTAAGGCACCGTCTGGAGCACCAGCGTTGCCGGTATTCTCAACGGTTAGGGAAATACCCTGCTCAAACTCGTAGTGAACGATTAGACGCTCAGCAGCTGGACGGGAACCACCTTGGATATCGCGAATCGTCTCGTGAGAGAGACTGCGAGAGTAGATGCGCGCATTGTCAATGGCTCCATGGAAGCTACGGTCTTGATCGAGGCGGGTGGCACCGACCAGGATGTTTCCGAGCTCTGCTAGAGGGCCACGCGGTGCCACACCAACGAGTTCGTCGCCATTCACATAGATGGACTGGCGTCCAGCCGTGTAGCGCCAAGCAACGTCGTAGGTTGTGCCCACCTCAGCGGCTCCACCTCCGAGGTCATTGCCCCAGTGGCCTTGGTAGAACTGAGCGTCCCGGAAGCCGTTGTGAAGGACGTTACCACCAGGCTGGCCAAAGACCATGTTATCGCCAGCGAGGTCTGCAGGCGTGACCGTTGCAAACATCGTGTAGTTGTCACTACTTGCACCCGCTTCTGGCGCAGTAAGATTGGTGTCAACGTAGACGGAGCCGTCACCATTGAGGTTCAGGACGCCGCTCGAGAAGAGCGTGTCGCGGAAGAATTGGATGCCCCGATCTAGGTCTGCTGTTCCGGAGACAAAGTCGCCAGCGTTACCCGGCAGGGTGCTATTGGACCCGCTACCCGCAAGATTTGTCGATGCGACTAGGACATTGCCGCCATCACCACCGGACCAATCGTTGCCTTTTTCAAGACTACCCACGCCGCGAGGCTCACCGTTGACCCAAATCGAGAGGGTTTCTGGACCGTCAGGATTGGAATCGTGTGTCCAGATAAGGTGGAGCTCACCAGCATCGATGTCGGCTTGGCTCAGGGGAGCAGACGCGACGGCGAGGGCCTGACCGCCCAGACCAGTTGAGCGCATGACCAAGGTACTTGGCGCTTCGTAAACCAAGGACAGGCCAATAGTGCCCGCTCCGGTCTCGAAGATATTCTCAGCACCACCATCAGCCTTGGCATCGAAGTCAATCCATGCCTGCCAAGTGGCGTCGAGGGTGTCAGCTCCATCGTTGGTGATGTTCATGGTTGGTATGCTACCAGCCGTGTTCCACACCTCAGTTGGTGTGCTCAGATCGGTTTGAGCAACGTCGCGTAAGGATGCGCCAACCAACGTGCCATCAGGACCATTACCGAGATTAGTGACCACATTGCCACCAGCACCAGCAACAGACTGGACAAGGTTTGCCGGATTGAGACCCGTGGTCGCGAGGTTTGCCCCGCCATGATCGCCTGCATCATTGGTCCAGTCACCGTTGAAGTAACGGATGTCGACTGGGTAATAACCAGCTTCGGCGAAGTTGATCGTGGTCAGCTGATTTGGGGGCAATGGATCCTCACCATTCTGGCCGTGGCCATTGTCGTGCTGCACGACCACCTCGTTGTTGATGTAGATCACTGAACCATCATCGGAGTTCGTCGAGATCGTCTGCTCTCCCGCCTCTGGGACCCAGAGGTAACCGGTGAAGCGGAACAGCCCATCACCCAGGATTGCCGTCTCGCTCGTGTCGCCCTCGTAACTCTCACCGTCAGCTCCAAGCCACTCCACGATTGGGGTGAGATCGTTACCGGTGTAGTTGAGGTCGTTGGCAACAAAGGTTCCAGAAGGAACTGGATTCGCCGCGAACAGACCATCCGCAAAACCCGAGTTCGCATTTGGCTCCCCTTCAGGGCCATCGCCTGCGCGGTGGAGCGGGTATTCGCTCGTTAGCATCGCCTTGGGAGGTAAGCTCCAATATTGACCGTTAAGACCAGCGGGACCCGCGGCATCTGCACCTGCAGCTACGAAGCTGCTGTCTTCAGGAGCAGGAACCGCATCAAAGGAGTCGAACTCGTAGTGAACCTTGAGGCCAGCGGCCACTGCGCCTTCATTGAAGACGAGCGGATCAGCAGAACCCTCAGGGATCGTGACAAGGCTCAAGTTATCGAAGTGGTGTGCTTGGTTAGCACCACCCGTGCGCGCTGCGAAGACCAACTGACCAGGACTTGGAGTCCAGTTCGTTTGAACGCCTTCAACAAGCTTGCTTCCTTTCCAGGTCACGTCGAGCAGACCGTCAGGAGCAAGATCGATTTCGAACCGAGCCCAACCGAGCGCGGCCAGGTTTGCAACGGGATCATCACCGAGACGTGGCCCGGTCTGGAGTGAGGTAGGATCATCTAGCTCACCATTCAGCGTGCCTGCGGCGATCTGATCAACGAGGACGCCATCAACGCGAACACTGAATCCAACGATGTCTTCACCACCGCTTTCCCAGGCGTCGAAGCCAACGGAAACACCGGTCCGAGTTCCTTCCTCTGGGAGGCTTTCCTCGGTTCCACCAAGGTCAGTCGTGCCAGCAAAGGTCGAGCCGATTGGATCAGCGAGGACAGGGTCGCTGCCGCGAACCAGACTCACGCTGAGGCCGTCTGCAGGACGCGGCGTGCCTCCACCGATGCGGGCATCCACACCAAACTTGAAGCCGGCAATGTTCTGGCCGCCGGTGGATTCTGGGAAGATAATCGTGGCGCGAGCGCCGTTCTCAGCATCCGTGAGGGAGAGATAACCACCAGGATTACCGCCTTCTGCACGAACTTCTGGAGGCGTAGCGCCGTCAGAGAAGTTGAGCAGCTCTAGACCGGGATCGGTCGAGAAGTCGAACGTCGTTGTGGTAGGACCGTTGGCGAGTTCGTCACCGTCCGTGATACCATCGCGGTCGGTGTCATCTGTCGTTGGATCGGTGCCTGCGGCAACTTCAACATCGTCAGTGAGGCCGTCACCGTCGGTGTCTCCACCGAGTGGATCAGAGCGGAAACCCCAAACCTCAGCACTATCCCAGAGGTTGTCACCATCGGAGTCACGATTATCCATCGCTGTTCCTAGAGCAAACTCGGTGGCGTCGTTCAGACGGTCACCATCGAAGTCGCCGGTGCCATCGCGAGCAAGTGTGCCAAACACAGCGAGCTCGACAGAATCCCACATGCCATCACCATCACAGTCAGCGCGCGGCGATTCGCAAGCAACAAAGGCAATTTGCTCCTGCGTCAGAGCAGCTGAGTAGATACGAACATCATCAAGACAACCGATGAAGTCGCGATCCTGGTCAGGCCGGGTGAGTCCGATTAGGATGTTGTCCTTGCTCTTGTTCCCAGTTCCAAGGCCAGCCTTATCTCCAGTCGTGCTCCGAGTCACCTCGGTTCCATCGACGTAGATGATCTGGTCGGCACCGTCATAGACAAAGGAGATGTGACGCCACTGGTCGAAGGCAACACTACCACCGCCATGGTCTGCACCCCAGTGCCCCATGTAGAGGACGCTGTCGCGGCTACCATTGTGAAGCACTTCACCGGTGGCTTGACCAAAGATCATGCCATCACCGGCTGCTGGACCTTCTTGGCGAACACGTGCCATCATGGTGTAAGGAGCGTCCTCAATGCCAAGGTCGGCAGGAGTCATGCCCGTATCGACGAAGGTCGCGTCAGCACCATTTGCGCTGTCGAAATACATGTAGCCAGGACCGCCGACAGAAAGGGTGTCGTTATCACTTTCATTACCCACACGCCACACGTTGGCGTTGGTAGTGCTAACAAGGCCATTCGGGCGACTGGCATCCACAGTTGAGATTGACATGGACCAAGCGGAGCCATCGGAACCGTCTGCCTCAGTGCCATCAACGTCAGTTGGTGAGAGGAAGCAGTCGACCACATCACCAACAGCCAAGGTGGCCGCCACAGCACTTGTGAAGCCTTCGGCGTCACCACCAGCAATCTGAGTACTCTCCAGGAGAACACCATTGATGTGGACACCCACAACAACTCCGTTGCCGTTCAGGTTAGTCTCCCGACCGGAATAGGTGATCAGAACATCGCCCTCTACATCGGACGTCCAACGACGAATAGCGTGATGGAGGTCAGTGCCGGTGGTATTGGTGCCAGCATCGATCGTGGTATTTGGATGGCCATCTTCCTGAGCAACGGCCGTCCAAGGGACGTTTCCGTCGCCCCAGTCCCAAGCAGTCCCAGTCCAAGCCCAGCCATCGGCTGTGTCAAAGGCCGTGAAGTCAGCTGGATCATAATCCACTGCCCCACCGAATTCGAACCCACGATAACCGTAGGTCCATCCGTTCACACCTTGCTCATCGGTGCCAGCCCAATCCGCGATTGAGTCAGCCACAACGCCAGCAGCGCCTGCACCACCGCCAATATTAACCTGTTCACCAACCGAAGGGCCATCGAAGATCATGGCAACTTCACTATCAGTGAGAGCGCGATCCCAGACAGCGACCTCATCGATAAGGCCATTGAACGTGCGACCATTTCCGCCACCGTCGGCATTTTCACCGATCATCATGGGGAAATCGTTTCCGGAAGGAACACCCGGGCCACGGCTCTCGTTCAGCACTCCATCCAGGTAAAAATTAGTGCTCTCACCAGGAACATTGGTGATCACCACATGGTGGAGGGCACCATCATTAACATCCACGGGATTACCGACAAAATCGCCAGCACCGGCTACAGGACCAAGGTTATTGGTGTCGCCCTGGCGATGAATCCGCCAGTTAGAACCCTCACCCTTCGTCACGATAGCTTGCCAGTTCTTGTCGAAGGAATCGACGCGGAACCAAGCGGACACTGTGAAGCCAGTGTCATCGGAGAAATCAAAGCGATCCTCGGTCTCGACTGGTGTAGACACATACTGATCAACACCGTCAAGGTCGATGCCTTGACCGAAGCCACCTTCAGTAAACTCGATAGGAGCGGTGCCCACAGCGAAGCCATCAGCATCGCCCACCTTGTCCTCAAAGTCGCCATCAAGAGGGTAGTAAGCAATCAAGCCATCGGCGAGTGGACTGGACCCCTCAACCGGCGCGACGTTCAGAACTTCCTGACCTTCACCTTCTTCAAACTCATAATGAAGTCGGAGAAGCCCGTCTGCGATAGGCCCTAACTCTTCGAGATTGGTCCAACCCTTCACTAGCACGATATTATCAATTTCAACGGTCTCGTTGTGACCACCAGTGCGAGCGAGGAATGAAAAACCATGACCAGCTTCAGCCGCAAAAGCATCAGTGGGGATATTGATATGATCCGCATTAACTCGTAGTCCGGTCGTTACGAATGAAGCTCCATTCTCGGGATCCCAAGTGAGTACGGCGCTTGCTTCAACCCGCTCATTTGGCTTGAAGTTAGCATAATCGCCAGTTGCGCGGGTGTAGGATTGCCCCTCACCATTCACGGCAACCGCTGTTCCAGCGTCTTGGTCGGGATTATCCCACAACCAAGTATCCACCTGGTAGGAAACGTGAGCCACATCGACACCGTATCCTTCCTCCGCGGGCGCACCGTAATTGTCTGCACCGGGGATGGCGCCGTAGTTGACGGAGAAACCATCCGCAGGTGTGTTTCCACCAGTGTGCTCGACCACAAAGTCGAAGCTCATCGTCCAACCACTCGAGCCATCAAAGTTCGGAGGAAGAACATAAGCAGCACCACCGCCACCGTTTTCGGCAGTAGTCATGCGAAGCGCACCACCCTGGACGGAGGCAGGAGCAGCACCGTTATCACTTGAGATGGTTGATCCATCACCGAGATCGGTGGTGCCATCATCAAAGTCGAATGAACTCGCATAAGACTCTAGTTGGTCGAGGTTAGTCCAGCCCTTCTGAAGATCGATATTGTCGATCTCAACGGTCTCGTTGTGACCACCAGTGCGAGCGAGGAAAGAAAATCCATAGCCAGCCTCAGCAGTAAAGGCGTCAGTGGGAATATTGAGATGATCCGCATTAACTCGTAGTCCGGTCGTTACGAATGAAGCTCCATTCTCGGGATCCCAAGTGAGTACGGCGCTTGCTTCAACCCGCTCATTTGGCTTGAAGTTAGCATCATCGCCAGTTGCGCGGGTGTAGGATTGCCCCTCACCATTCACAGCAACCGCTGTTCCAGCGTCTTGGTCGGGATTATCCCACAACCAAGTATCCACCTGGTAGGAAACGTGAGCCACATCGACACCGTATCCTTCCTCCGCGGGGGCACCGTAATTGTCTGCACCGGGGATGGCGCCGTAGTTGATGGAGAAACCATCCGCAGGTGTGTTTTCACCAGTGTGCTCGACCACAAAATCGAAGCTCATCGTCCAACCACCCGAGCCATCAAAGCCCGGAGGCAAAACGAAGGCAGCACCGCCGCCGCCGTTTTCGGCAGTAGTCATGCGAAGTGCACCACCCTGGACGGAGGCAGGAGCAGCGCCGTTGTCACTAGAGATGGTTGATCCATCACCGAGATCGGTGGTGCCGTCATCAAAGTCGAACGATCCGGCATAGGAGTTGATGGTTGTGACGGAAGATACGGTGATCGCTTCTCCGTCCGCAGGACGTGCAATGTTCACCGCAGAGACGACGCCAGCACCATCCGCAAGAATGTAGCCACTGAGACCAGGATCGTTTTCGCCCGCGATGGCGATTTCCTGAGTGGGACCAGTCGCGGTGAAGGTTCCGGTGACGGAGCTATTGCCGCGCAGGAACTCACCACTCACGTTTCCATTGAGGTCGCTCGCGGTCTGGGTGCGAGTGTTACAGCAGCCACGGGTATCACCAGCTCCGAGAAGTTGAATGTGGTATTCGGTCCCAGCCTCCAATCCATCAAGGATGATGGAGAAGCCAGCACTGTTCCAGCTATGACTGTTGTAGACGGCATCCAATTCGTCGTTTCCAGTCGCTCCGCCGTCACCCGTAAAGAAGGTTCCTTCGGCATTGCCGTTCCCCTCGATGGTCATTGGCGTGAAGGTCACCGAAGAACCACCGATGAGATCGGCGGCCGTGGTGGCTGGATTCACGTCAGCCCAAGCAATTGATGCGCCCAGATCTGGACCATCAGCTCCCAAAACGATTATGGTTCCCACCATACCGTTGGCAGCATGACTACCAACAGAACAATCGTATTGATAGGTTCCTGCAACAGTAAACACGTGGGAATACATCGCAGCATCCCTCGTTGGTTCCGATTCAAAGCTCTCCGGATTGTTAAAATTCTCTCCGCTTACTGTACTTTGAACGAAATTAACATTATGGAAGCCACCTTCATTAACCCAATTGACCGTATCACCAATATTAACAGTCAATACTTGAGGCTCATAATAAAAGCCTCCTGCGAGAACAGTATGCTCTAATGGCATAGGCCCTGTAGCTGGCGCGATGATCATTCCACTAATACCACCACTTCCATCCTCAAGATGACGATAGAAGACAGGATCACCCTCAGAAACAGTCACGGTCACCGTGCCCGATTTCCCGGCCGCAAAGTCACCTGTGTTTTGCTCAGCAGGCTCTTCTCCGACCCAAATTTTACCGAACTGACCTGAGTCAGTCGTGCGCCCCTCGAATACAGTGATATCCCAATCACCGGCTGTGAGACCATCGATTTGAATAACAGCGCTCGTTCCCGCCGTATCGGCGATTTTAAACAGATAATCATCGAGCACGTTTTGAGGGACCGTGATCCCCGCGATGGACCCATCGGCGCCAGGTCCAGCTGGATTGTTGGGATTAAAGCCATCCTCAAGCGCGGTCAGGGTGACACCGCTACCAACAGGCAACGCCTCGTCCTGAACGAGATTATCGATTCCGACCCAACCAGCAGCCGAACCGCTTGAGTTTTCGCCGTTTGCAGCAAAGTCCAGCAAAAGAGGGAACGCAGGGGCACCCAAAGTGACGAGAGCCGTTTCACTTGGCGTCTTGCCATTGTATACCACAGAGTGAGTTCCAATACCGCCCCAGCCCTTTTGACCTGGCTCAGCTTCATCACCGTCATTAATTGTCATGCCGAGCCCGAGCTGGACACCAGGAGAAAGGTCATCGAGACCCGCAGCCGCTTTGGGTATAGCAATCTCGTAAGTGGTGGTCGTCCCGTCGCGGACAATGGCTACCGAAGCACCACCCCCACCTGCTGCCTTTTCCTCGTTTACAGCAGCAGCATCAGCCAAAGCACCATCAACCCCACCCAGGAAGAAGTTATAAAGTGCGATATTGGTGTCGCGAGCCGCATTGGCAACATGAAGCTGAACGGCATCCCCATTCCAGGCGCTGTTGGCGCCGTTTTCATGGTAGTCGTCTGTGACAACGATGCCGACATAGACATTGTCTGAATCGTAACTGAAATAAGTGACGTTCGAGTGATCTTCCGGACCATCCCAAGTTCCCCCACCAAAAGGCTCGAAGGAAACCAAAGCGCCATTGCCATCTCCGCCAACGCGGTTCCGGGCATTTACAATCGGAGTAGCATCCCACTCCGAGAGGTCACCATCGACCGTAATTGAGTTACTCGCAAAGGAAGCGGTCTGGAACTCGGACTCTGGCCCGATGTTGGTGCCAGCAGGCTGCGCGTACAGCCTTACGTTATCGAAGTGGGACCGCCCTTCACCCGCATCATCACCAAGAAAAATCGTGATGCCACCAACCGGAACAGCATCCGAGGTGGTAAAGCTTAGGATTCGATCCTCAAAACTGGACTCAACGGTCGGAGTAGCGACCATAACAGCCGTCGCCGCCAAAGTGTCGTCAGCAGCGATTTGAGCATTGGCATCAGGCTCAGAAAGAGCAGCATCGCCATCGAGAACCGTGAGACCCAGAATGGCCATCGCGCCCGCTGGACTGAAACTGGCATTCCGATTCCCCACGCCAACGATGAGCGTGTAGGTCGTAAACGGCTCCGCGGCCACACCAGTATTCTGGTAGATGAAGGCACCGTTCTGGGTACCTACATGCTGAGCCGACTCAGCGCTAAAACCAGGTATACGCTCGATGAAACTCCCACCAGCGTCGTTGGGATTCGTCCAATCAGCCCCTAAATCATTACTCCAGGTGGCGCCCTCACTCAAATCAGGAGATTCGAAACTGTCGTTTCTGACCTCAATCGGCGCCGCAAGGGCCGTTGAGCCGAGACCGACTACCGCGAGGGCGGCGAGCCAGGATCGTTTTAAAGTTTTTCTTATGGTTAGCCTCATAGTTAGTGTGTGGGGTTTGGGATGCGTTAAGAGAAATTCAGATGGTTTGGATGGAAGGGAAGGACAGGGAGAGCCCAGTGAAAAGCGGACGTATATTCTTTGTGTGAAGCACTTTCCCAGTAGGACCGTGGCTTCGTGTGAGTTTTGTGGTGGGGATTATCATACAAACAATACGGAACGCAATCCCCGCTCAGGAGGCTGCATGCCGCTTCGTTTCAATGGTTTATGCGTATTGCGCACTGTGTATTTCTAAAATTTCACCCAATCGTCAATAAAAAAGGGCAATGATTGGAATAAAGTTTCTATTTTCTCAAAACGAGCTCATAAATCCTAGAAGTAAAGCCTTCCCAATTTGCCTGGTTTCTAATTCCCACACTGAATTGATGGACTGGAAGCGCCTTCGTTTGGGTTGGCTCCCGATTTGGAGGTTTGCTGCGCACATGTGCAAGGGCTCACTTTACTGGGTCTGTCTCAAGTCTGTGATCGCTCCACCTCACCTGTCCCGCTTGGCTCCCATTTCATCCTCATTTCTGGTGACGCTTGTGGCTGCCACAGGTAACCGCGGGAACGGCGTCGTTAGAAGGCCACGGTGGTAACGGATGAGGGTGATTGCAGAAGCAGACCAATAGTCCGCATGCATCTAACAGATCCTCAGACATCTAGCTCTGTCGCAGTATTGGATTGGCATAGAAGGAAAAGCGAACCCTAGAAATGGGAGTGAATGATCGTGCTAGAGGTAGCAGACTGCGGATCTTGTCGGAGATGAGGGCTCAGCCTGTGGGTGAGTCTGTTTAATGCTTGTAACGACACGCTCACTGTCCCCGCTTGTTCGATGCTTGAAGAGACGTGCCCCTTACCAGGCATGCCGCCCCTCATCCTTCATTTTCCGGAATAGGCTAACAGACCACTGTTCGCACGCCTCCGTAGTGCAAGGTGCCGATCACGGCTTGGCAGGCTCAAGGAATCCGCCAAACAAGCCCACCCTCATACTCTCTTTCTAACAATCGACGCAGATCGGAAACCTTTGGAATTCCCAGGGACGGCAGAAGGGTTTTACCGGCGGAGTCGGTGACCATCGACATCGGGAGAGGTGGACTCCCTGTTCCTGTCTGAGCAAGGAGGAAAGCGGTGACCTAGGCACGCTCAGCGATCGGTAAGTCGATCAACAAACGGTAGGCTGGCTTCCATTTCGCAACATTGCGGTAGAGATTGAATCGCGGGGCATTGGCATTCACCAGGTCGATGTCCTATCGGTCGTCGCCCTGGTTTTTGAGCGGCTCGTTGTCGCCCCTCCTAACAGTGACAAAGACGTCGGCATCTCCGTCACTGTCGATGTCGGCAATGGCGATGCCAAGCTTTTGAATCGCGGCGATGGTCGCAAAGTAGCGGTGGAGGATGCCCTTCCTTTCTTCTGCATAGAAAGTAATGGTCTCCTCGTGGCGCTGCGAGCGCGAGAGCGCGACTACATCGCGTGGCCGACACAGGGCTTCGTCCAGAGATTCTTGAAACCAAAGGTCATCACTGGCCATACTGGAGAGCTCCTTGTTGTGCCATTCCTTGATGCACCAATCGTCTTCACTAGCAGTCGTCGACTAATTCTTCCAGGCGACGCTCAGCTTGGCCACGAGCCCGCGCCAGTGATCCGCTTGCCTGCGTGCCACGGCTGAGAAGTAGACATTGGCGATGAACCGTCTCGGATCGCCATCCGGGACGCTCCCTTTGATGAAGGCTGCCAACCAGCCTCGCGACTGCCCTCGAGATCGACCACGTCGAATGTCGGCGCGAACAGTTCTCTGCGAGGCGCATCCGGCAATGGGAGATAAAGCAGCCCCTTGCCCAAGGAGGCCAGACCTGCAGTCAGTGCGAGAATTTGCTCCTCGGAAGTGACAATCGTTCGGATCGCTAAAGTATCTTCGCCGCCAACAGGAGTTTTATTTCTCGACTCAGACTCAGACTCACAACCGGCTGGAAAAACGAGCGCGGTGACCAGGACGAGGCCGGCGCCGATGAGCGAATCGCGCTGACGGTTGCTCACAAACGATGGTGTTTTTCTTTGAAATCCCATGCTATGTTATTTGCGACTCCAGCCAAGGACCAGCGTGAACAGGTCTTTTCCCACAAACACCCCCCTGACGGTGACCACCCAATTTTCTTATAACCCAACCATGAAATTAGTAACGCTCGCCATCATCCCTTTTTTAGTTACCACCACGCCAGCAGATCTGATTTGGACTGTCGGCTTGCCGGGCGACGCCTGGCCGCAAGACGGAAGCGCTGGCGGCCCTGAGACCGTCTTTGTCCAAGAAGCGGGGACGAACGATCTTCCTGGAGATCCTGCCAGTCCGGTGGAGAATCAACAGTCTGACGACGATTACTACTTTGCGGGTGTCTACAACACCGTTCAGGATGGCGGCGCTTACGATCCTGTTGGAGCCGTCGCTGAAAACGAGGTGGGTGCTGAGAGAGCATTCGCGGGATCAGACAACGCGCTTCGCTACCACTTCAACTTCCCAACCACCGTCGGAGCAGTCACGCCTCTTACAATTTCATGGGATGCCAACAACCTTCACGGTGACGGCGGAGCCGATCCTCGCTACGGGGTTGAAGTTTACGTCAATGGAACACTGGTTGGCGCGGAAACGATCATCCGCAGTGAGCAGTTGGGCGAAATCAACACCACGCCAGCCTTCACGCTTTCCGATGTGAATGGGATGGTCGGCGAAGGTTTTGACAACTACGTCGAGCTTCGCGGCATCAACTATAATGCTGAAGGTGGTGGGAACTGGATGGGCGTCGATCACGTCTCTTTAGACGCGACACTGAGTGCCGATGGTCTTGTGGTCGACACGAGCGTGGACAACGTCTTTACGGGTGGCGTTGAGACGTTGGAACTGGAGATCAGCAATGCTTCGCAAGACAGTCCAATAACAGTTACTCAGATTGCGCTCACGGGTGACGACGCTGCCAAGTTCAGTATTGTCACCCCGTTGCCTTTCACGATCGCTCCAGGCGAGCAGCAAACGGTGGAATACACCTTTGACGGCACGGGTGCACTAGGGACGATTTCGGCCAGCCTGGTGATCGAAAGTGATGATCCGGTGAATGGAGAAATAGCCGCAGAATTGACGGGGACCATTCACGATCCGATGATTGCGCCGTTTACCGAACTTGCCTTTGGCGAAGCTGACACGTCCGTTACGCTTCCGTTAGAGATTTCCAATAATGGGCTGTCACAAGATCTTGTGATCGAGTCGATCACCTTTGTTGGGGCGGACCCGGACGCGTTTTCTGCCACCAATCCGGGCACGATCGCTGCCGGAGCCATGGGAGAATCCTTGGTGACTTTTAATCCGCCAGCCGATCAAGGTGGCTATAATGCGATGTTGGTGATTACCAGCAACGATCCCGTCTCCCCCGTGATCCAGGTGCTGGTGACCGGGACGGTTCCGACGGAGGGGACGTTGATTTGGACGGTCGGTCTTCCAGGTGACGGGTGGCCGGCGAACCTTGGCATGGGCGGAGGTCCGGCCACGATCTTCGTTCAAGAATCGGGTGCGAACGACCTCCCTGGAGATCCCGCCAATCCGGCGGTGAATCAACAGTCTGACGACGATTACTACTTTGCGGGTGTCTACAACACCGTTAGGGATGGCGGCACTTACGATCCTGTTGGTGTCGTTGCTGAGAACGAGATGGGTGCTGAGCGAGCTTTCGCTGGAGCAGACAACAACCTTCGCTACCACTTCAATTTGCCAAGCACGATTGGAATATCCACGCCTCTTACAATTTCATGGGACGCGTTCAACCTTCACGGCGCCGGGGGAGATGACCCTCGCTATGGCGTTGAGGTTTACGTCAATGGGACGCTGGTTTCTGAAGAAACGCTCATCCGGACTGAGCAGCTGGGAATCATCAACTCAACGCCAACCTTCACGCTTCGCGACGTGAATGCCGCGGCCGGTGAAGGCTTCGACAACTACGTCGAGCTCCGCGGCATCAACTACAATGGTGATGGCGGCGGTAACTGGATGGGCGTCGATCACGTCTCTCTGGTCGCTCTCCCAAATGAGGTCTTCCGAATCACCGACATCGAGCGGGTCGACGGCGAGGTGTCCCTCTCTTGGCAGTCCTCAGCAGGACGCTACTACGCGGTGGATACCTCATCAGACCTGGCGAGCTGGGAGGCTCTGATCACAGAGTATCCTGAAGGTGGTGCGACCGAAGATGCGACTTCCTACACAGACACCGGCGTTCCCATGGACGTGACTGATCGCTACTACCGCGTGCGCCAAGTAGCCGCCCCGGCACTCTACACGACGGATTTCGAAGATGGTGCTGACGGATGGACAGCCTCCGTCGATCAGGGAGATACCATGTGGGAACTCGGCACTCCGAATGCAGGTGGCATCACCACCGCCGCCAGCGGCACGCAAGCATGGGGAACCAACCTTGCGGGCGATTACACTCCCGGTGCCTCAGCACGACTGCGTTCCCCTGTCATCGATGTCAGCAACGCCTCACCGCGGCTCAGTTTGGAGTTCAACTATAACAATATCACGACAATCAGTGAAGGCACGTTGATCAACTTCCTCGATGAGAATGGCGAGGTCTTGACCTCTCTCACTGATCAAATCATCACAGGTGAAACGGACGGTTGGCAGCCATTGAGTATCGGATTTCCCGAAGAAGCACTTGGCGGCAAGGTCATCATCGAGTTCCAATTCCTGACCGATGAAGACGACGAGGTTGGTGCTGGATTATACATCGATGACATCTTGATCGATTAATTCTGTCTGGGCGCTTCTTCTTATGGTAGCGGGGACTTCCAGGCCCCGACTCGGGCTGGAAGCTCGTGCTCCCAGCGGTGGAGGTCTATGGGAGCGTCATCGCTCCACTCGTGCTTTGCACAAAAAAAGCAGAGCTAACTTGGCTTCTTGATCCGTCGTAATCGGAACCACCAGCAGCCCGATTCACCCATGTGGCGATAGCCAATTTCGCCGCCCCAGCGCTCGATGGTCAGCTTGCAAAAGTAAAGCGATAGGGCAGTCTTGCGCACAAGGCTATTTGCCGATAACAGATTCTCGAAGATCTCTTCGTCTTCGAGAGAGAGAGAGGCAACGGACTCGTGGATTTCCACGTGAATCCAGTCTTCCCCGTGCGAATGGATCTGCATATTAATGCTAGATCCTTCGGGTGCCCGACGCAAAGCAAAGTGCATGAGACTACCCACGACCTTGTCCAGCCGTGCGCGATGGCTCATGACTTTCGTACTTTCAGTCGGGGGAACGGTGCTGTCCATGCTCAGATCGACTGCGCGATTCAAGAAGGCATCAAGTTCGGCTTTGACTAACGTTCTCACGACCTCGATCACATCTGGGGCAGAACCGTAGTCCCGCGTGACCTGTTGCATCGTGACTATCTCACTGGAAAACCTGCGCAGGAAGGTATCAACGAGCATGTCCTGCCGCGCCGCTACGCGAACGACTTCATTCAGATCACTAAGCACGTCATAATCTAGCTTGTGCTGTTTAAGCTCGGCTAACGATCGGCCAATCTTCTGCAGGGCTGGCCCTAGCTGGGTGGAAAGAAAGTGCAGAAGGACATCATTCTTCTGCAGTTCGTAATCGAGTGTCTGGTTCTGGAGGACGAAGTTGCGGGCCTTTTGAAACAGCTGCATGCGCACTTCATAGTCATGTCCAAGAGACTCCAGAATGAGGACCGACGTCGAACGTACATAGAGCGCGGTGGCTTCGAGATAATGCTCGCGGTCGCCACTATCAAATTCATGCCACACTCCGGACTTCAGAGGCTCAGGCCGTTCATTGGCCCAATGATCCTCGGCATCGGTCATAAAGTCATCGAGGAAAAGTGAACTCGAGCCTACACGGACTTCATTGGGGTTTTCGCCCGGGGCAAAAATGAGCCGAAACCACTCCGGAGGTTCCTCAAGAAGTTCGAACAGATCTCCTTGCACCCTCTTCAGGATGACGAAATTCAACCTCCTGGCTATTTCGGGTAGGACCTCCCCCACTCCGCTAGCTCTTGTTAGATCCATAAAATTGCGATAAATGTAGACCTACAGCAAACTTCGAGTGGACGCGAAGGAATATTCGGGGCGACCTAGCTCATCTTATCGGCGAGGACATGAAATGCTTCCTCGACTGAGTGCCCTGTCTTAGCACTAGTTCGAAACACGGTGAATCGCTTTTCCAATCGGTTCAATTCATCGGTCTCAAGGTCCCAGCTATTCTCGAGATCTGCCTTGTTCGCGAAGATGACCTTCGCGGCTTTTGGATACTCTTCTTCCAAATAGTCAAGATGACTGCGTGCCTGCTGAAGGGTTTCATTGCGAGTGGAATCAATCACCACGACGAAACCGGCTGCCCCTCGAAGGAAAGAGGTTTGCAGACTTTGAAATTCATCCTCGCCTGCCAGATCCCAAAGGATCAGACTGACACTTCCCTGAGACGTCGGCACGATCTTCCGATCTATCTTCACGCCCACGGTTGTGAGGTATTTGTCTGAGAAACGTGAGTAGACGAAACGCTGGAGAAGACTCGTAATCCCAACCGCAAACGATCCGACGAGACACACTTTCCGTTGTATCATACGCCTGCTTCCTTAATACTGCTCGCCCAACGGCGAAAGCAGATAGCTCGACTAGACGACGATACCATGTGGTGTGACACCCTCCATTTCAATAACCTCCGTGTCTTGTGAGAGCCATCCTCCAACCTCAGCAACCCCTACGTCTGCAAGGCCTGACGAGCGGTCTGGACGCGTTCCTGGTAAAGTTGCCATAGCCCATTCCCACGACTTCCATCAGGTAGGCCTCCATGGAGAAGAAAGCGGCAGGGCATCTTTGCAAACTGGGCGATCTCCAGGATCGCATGAATTTCCTTGCCTAGACGCTGCCACCTTCGCTTGATTCGGAAGGAATTTGATCTGCGCCGCTGGCAGCTTACGACTCCTTTGCATCGACTCAGCACGCTCCCGATCGGCGAGGCCCGACAGGTCAACCTTTCCCACCCCAAGCCGCGGTATCAGTGATCTTGCCTGCACCATCCAAGGGTGATCTACCGTGCCCGCAAACGCAAGACCAGTTGCGGTAGACATTTTTACAACAGGCGTTTCGGGTGCTGCCGTAAGCGCGCGCAAAGCTCGATCTAAACGAGCCCGTTGAGCGTCAGTTTCCATCGACCGGAAGGGGACCCATTCGGGACTACGAAGCTATCCGGAAAGCCGCCTCTACACTAGAGTTCGCATCCAACACTTCGGGGTCAGCGAGCAGTTCAACCCGAAGGGATTCCTCGTCTTGCGTTTCCGCCGTCCAATTCTAAATCGAGTCCAGAAATTCGGAACCGGATGGATCTTGATTCATCGGTGAATCAGCCCTCACAACGTCACTAGCCCAAAGGCGGCGCTCTCTTTAGGCTTCGCGGGCGCGCGTTCTGGAAACCGGGTTTCAGCCATCGTTTGCAAGACTGCTGGCACACCGCTCCACTTCGCCATCATGTTCGCAGCATCAGTCGATTGCTCCTCAATGAAGGCACTGAGGTTCGCCCAGCTATCTTGGAGATCCTTAAAGAGGCTATAAGAAAGCGCTAGAGCCCCTCGCTGACTTTCACCCTTGAAGGCCTAAGGAACGGCTCCCAATTTCTGGAGTTGTTCGCGGAATTAGACTGCTGATTGATCCAAACGAGTAGCGGCGCCGTTGAGTCCTTCATTGCGGGCTTGGCACTCAGCCTCGATGGCTGCCTCGACTTGCTTGAATTGGTTTGCTGTGGACGCCTCAAGCTAGCTGAGACGTTGCACGAAAGACTCTTTCAATGCCTCGCGCTCGGACTGGAAGGGCTTGTCAAGGAACTCGAAACGCTGCTTGCCCAGCCGAAGTCGATTTCCGAAGAGAACCGCCCGCATAGCATCCACTCCTCTGTCACCTGCTCCACCGCCATTGGCGGCAACCTTCATCGAAGACGATTCTCGTTTTATGGGCCAACTAGTTTCTCAGAAGTGAAAGGTTAGCGTTTAAAACACTCAGCAAATCCTAAAGGTCCTAGCGATTGCCTCGCTAGGAGTCAGCACTGGGCGTGAAACGAATAATAATAATTGTATTATCTAGGTTTTCCATAACTTTATCCAGGATCACTCCCGCTTTGGTATGCAACCACGATACGTCACTTCTCAAGTCTCGCCCCTATCTCTCAGATTCATTCACGCCCACATCGTCGCCGGGAAGCTAAGTAGACGGCAGCACCTCCGCAATCATCTCGCAGAGGCAGGCTTTGAGATCGAGATGGCTTCTTCCGCCTCCCAGGCCTTTACTCTCATGCGGAAAGAGCCACCAGCCTTTCTCATCCTCTGTGATGACATCGACGCCAGCCCAGACGCTCTCGGCGTCCTGCGATGGCTCAGCAATCAAGAGTTCCGCGATTCCGTTCACACACTTGTGCTCTGTAATACCACGGACAGTTCTCGAATCAGTGCCCTGCTCCGCCACGGCGCTTCTGATATCCTTCCCTTGGATTTCAGTGAGAGGGAACTAGACGAACGCATCCAGATCGCCGAGCACCGCAGCGACTATCTTCGCACCCGCCTGGCCGACTCTCGCCAGCTTAGGCAACAAGCCACCCGGTACCAGAAGGTTGTCAGCCACTGGCCTCAAGCAGCGATTCTGACGCCAAACCTCAGCCGCCCTATCAAAGAGGTCAACCAACGTGCCTTGGAAATACTCGGCATGACCCACGACGATGTTGTCGGCAAGTATCTCTCCCTCATCCTTCCCGATCTCTTCGAGCGCGACGACTTTATTCCTTATGAGGATTTCTCCAAGAACCCGCAACGGGTGGAGGACGTCCTCTATAAGAGTTCCGATGGCGAGGTTCTCCTTGAAGTACGTATGGTCGGCATGGATTGGGGCAAGGAGGGTTCCATCCTCATCACCTTTGAGAATGTCGGTCGCATGCAAGCCATCGAGCGAAGCCGTAGCCGTGTTTCCCAGGTCGAATCTATTCGGCGTTTCGCTAGCGAAATGGCGCATGAGTTCAATAACATTCTCACCATCGTCAACGGCAATTTATCGCTTCTTTCCAAAGCGGAAACCACCCTTCCCGGACCGTCCGTTCAGCTCATCACGTCTAGCCAGCAAGCCTGCCGACGTGCTACTGACCTCGTCAAGCGACTCACCAAACAGCGTGATTTCGGCCAACCCAAACTCGCACCCGTCGACGCTGAAACCCTCGTTCAGAAGGCCAGCCAGGAGGCGGTGCTCAGCCCACGCGCCCAGACCAACGTCACTACCGCTGATGTCCTCTGGCCCGCAATCGCCGACGCAGACCTCCTCACGGAAGCCCTTAAAGTTCTGCTCAAGAATGCCGATGAATCGCTCGCAAACAGTATTATTGAAGTGGACATCGAGAACCTCGCTCTCGGCGAGGAAACCTCGCTTCCGCTGCAATCTGGTGACTACCTCCGCATCACCGTGCTCGATCAGGGTCCTGGTATGAAGACGGATGTCGCTGAGCGGGCCTTCGAACCATTCTTCACCACTCGCAAAGAAGCCGAGGGCCTCGGACTCACCCTCGCCCTTAAGATCGCCGAAGATCACCGAGGCACACTTCACATCGAAGACTCGCCCACGGGCACTGGGGCCTGCTTTGTCCTTCATATCCCCGCCGACCGCGCCTCCCTTGTTGCTCCCGAAATAATCACCTCTGAACTAGCGGAAGAGGCCCTCGCTGAAAGCGCTTCTGCTCTCTCGAAGGAAGCACGTAAACTACGACCGGCTAAAGTTCACACTCCTCGTGTTCTTTTTATGGACGACGAGCCTGACATCCGCACCATCGTCGACAAGATTCTCTCAGCTCACAACTTTGACATCACCTGCACCAGTTCAGGAGAGCAAGCCATCGACGCTTACTACCGAGCCATTGAAGAAAAACGCCCCTACGATGTCCTCTTGCTAGACCTCGAAGTTGTCGGCGGCATGGGAGGCAAAGACACTATCGCCATCCTTCGCCAAGACTTCCCCCGGATTAAAGCGGTCGTCACCACCGGTTACCTCGATGACACGGTTCTCACTAATCACAGGGAGCACGGATTCTCCGGCGTCCTGACCAAGCCCTTTCAAATGGAAGACCTCATCTCCGTCCTTACCAAGCTCGGTGGGTCTTCGGCGTAGCTAGTGCGCCCTTGCAATTCGCGATCAAAGCCGATCAGGTATTGTTAGTAACGAGACCTTGCTCATATCGTTCCTCTGACCGCTTAGCATCGTGGGCTTCTAATAAACCTTTTAGGTGGCTCAAGATCACGCCCATGAAGATGGCACAACTCCGCTCCTCCTCCGTTAGGCGAATTTGGTTCCACTCGACGTCGATTGAGATTGTGTCTTCATCTTCCTCACCGAAATAGAATGAGTAATCGTCGAACCCCCGGAATGTCATCGACCTCTACACTGCCGAAATGACCAGGATCAAACTCAAGACAGCCCTCTGACAGGCGTTCAGATCTGTATGCGCCAAGAATTCAATTGATCCGGTCTGGTGTTCTAAGTGAAAGCCTAGCGAAGCCAACTTGGCGGTAGAGAATTTCTTCTTAGACTCGTTAAGAGACTCTTCCATCTCTTCTCTCAAACAAAGGATCCAGCTTACTTAGATCAGAAAGATCATTGTGACAATTCTTCGTCCATGCATGCGCTGACTCTAACTATTTAACGAGAGAGTCCCAACGCATTCTCATGCACCACATCCTTTCGCCATTCAGCAGCGCCACCGGAGTCACGCCCAAGAAGTGTAATAGTGGATCGAACCCATCTCCGGAAGATTGATTTCCAGCATGAGCCTATTCGATTTCTTTTTTTCAGAATGGGCGAAGGCCAGTCATCTCCGTCGAATCGCTGTTAATGCTGATCTGAAAGAGCGGCGTCAACGGGTAGCGCACTATCGCGACCGCCACACCCGACTGGCGGAAAAATCGACCACGAGAAAAGTCGAAAAGCTCGAAGATGAACTGGGCCAATCGACTCTCGTGATCGAGGCATTGATTGAACTCCTCGAGGAGTCAGGAACTATGAACAACAGTGCTATCGCCACACTTGTCCATGAACTCGATGCGCTCGATGGCGTGGTCGACGAACGGGTCACCCCGGAGGCCAGCAAACGTTTCAAACCCAATCGCAAATGGGATGATCATACCAACGAGTAATGACTGACGATGGCTTGCCCTAACAGTCCACGCGACAACCTCGGGCGGCTGTCCAAGGGCTCGGTATCGCCCCAAACCCTTATTTGACAGACTTAGGCTCTCGACTACCCTTCCGACCCTTATTTCTAGGAGGATCCACCTATTTTACATGGTCCCTAGAATGGGCTAAACCAAGCTAGATCTACGAACTAACTACCCAACATCATGGCAAAGAAATCGGCAAAGAAAGCCGCTCCTAAGAAGAAGGCTGCACGCAAGAAAGCTGCACGTGGTCTCAAGAAATCCGTTTACTTCTTCGGTGGCAGTAAAGCCGACGGTGACGGCTCCCAGAAAGCTCTCCTCGGCGGCAAAGGTGCAAACCTTTCCGAGATGTCACTCATCGGTCTCCCCGTGCCTGCGGGCATGACGATCACGACTGAGGTCTGCACTTACTACTACGATAACAAGAAGACGTATCCCAAGACCTTGGATGCAGAGATCAAAGCCAACATTGCCAAGATCGAGAAGGTCATGGGCAAGAAGTTCGGCGATCTCAAAAACCCACTTCTCCTTTCTGTCCGGTCCGGTGCTCGCGAATCAATGCCCGGCATGATGGACACCATCCTCAACCTCGGCATCAACGACACCGTCGTGGAAGCCCTCTCCGCCAAGACCGGCAACGCCAAGTTCGCTTGGGATAGCTACCGCCGTTTCTTGCAAATGTATGGTTCCGTCGTCATGGGCGTGGAAGCGCACGAAGGTGAGCACCACGACCCTTACGAAGTCATTCTCGATAAAGCCAAGGCCAAAGCCAAGGTCGACGACGACTCCGGTCTCGAAGAGAAGGACCTCCGTTGGGTCGTTGCTGAGTTCAAGAAGCTCATCAAGAAGCGCAGCGGCAAGACCTTCCCAGAGGATCCCATGGATCAGCTCTACGGTTCTATCAACGCTGTCTTCAATTCCTGGCAAAACGACCGCGCCAAGGTTTACCGTCAGAAATATGGCATCCCTGCCGAGTGGGGCACGGCCGTGAACGTCCAGGCCATGGTCTTCGGAAACACCGGTCCTGCTTCAGGAACGGGGGTCGCCTTCACACGCGACCCTGCCACCGGTGAGAACGTGTTCTACGGTGAGTATCTCATCGACGCCCAGGGCGAAGACGTCGTCGCCGGTGTCCGCACGCCGAAGCAAGTGGCTGAGATGGCCAAGGACTTGCCCAAGTCTCACAAGGAACTCCTCAAGGTGCGTAAGCAGCTCGAGAAGCACTTCCGCGATGTCCAGGACGTCGAGTTCACCATTGAAGAAGGCAAACTCTGGATGCTCCAGACGCGCAATGGCAAGCGGACCGGTTTCGCTGCCGTGAACATTGCTCTCGACATGGTCAAAGAGCGTCTGATCACGAAGGAGGAGGCCATTCTCCGGATCCCCGCAGACGATCTCAGCCACCTCCTCGCGCCAATCTTCGACGCCGCCTCTGAAAAGAAGGCCAAGAACATGGGCACGGGGCTACCCGCCGGTCCTGGGGCTGCTAGCGGTCAAATCTACTTCACAGCTGAAGCTGCCGTAGCGGCTGCCGCCAAGGGGCAGAAAGTGATCCTCACACGCCAAGAGACGTCTCCTGAAGACTTGCGTGGCATGATTGCAGCTGAAGGTATCCTCACGACACGTGGCGGCGCCTCTTCACACGCCGCGCTCGTGGCTCGTCAGATGGGCAAGATCTGCGTGTGTGGTGCTCACAACATGGGCATCGATTACGTGAAGAAGACCTTGTCAGGAAACGGTGTGACTTTGAAAGAAGGCGATTTCCTTTCGCTCAATGGATTCGTTGGCAACGTCTACGCTGGCAAGATCGACGCCTCGGAATCTCAAGTCATTCAAGGCCTCGTCGAGAACAAAGCGGCGGCTAAGAAGAGCGCTACTTACAAGAAGTTCGCCGAACTCATGAAATGGTCTGACAAAATTCGCAAGCTTGGTGTCCGCACCAACTCGGACACGCCAGATCAAGTCAAGACGGCCATCAAGTTCGGTGCTGAAGGCATTGGCCTGACAAGAACAGAGCACATGTTCTTCGAAGGCGACCGCATCGACGCGGTCCGCGAAATGATTCTCGCCGACGATGACAAAGGCAAAGCCAAGGCCCTCAAGAAACTACTTCCCTACCAGAAGAAAGACTTCGTCGGCATCTTCACCGCCCTTGCGGGTCGCCCAGGAACCATCCGCCTGCTCGATCCACCATTGCATGAGTTCATCGGCACGATGACCTCCGCGCAGATCAAAGACCTGGCCAAGAAACTCAACGTGAAGCCAGCCGCGATCAGCGCGCGTATCAAGGCGCTTCATGAAGAGAACCCCATGCTCGGCCACCGCGGTTGCCGTCTCGGCATCGTCTACCCAGAGATCACCAAGATGCAGGCCACGGCCATTCTTGAAGCGGCTGTCGCCGTTCAGAAGAAAGGCATCAAGGTCTTCCCTGAAATCATGGTCCCACTCGTCAGTTACGCCAAGGAGCTCGAGCTCCAACGTGCCGTCATCGACGAAGCCGCAGCCGAAGTTTGCGCCAAGCACAAGATCAAGGCCAGCCAGCTGAAATACACCGTCGGCACCATGATTGAGATCCCACGTGCGGCTCTCACTGCAAACGAAGTTGCTGAGCACGCTCAGTTCTTCAGCTTCGGAACTAACGACCTCACCCAGACCTGTCTCGGCCTCAGCCGCGACGACTCCAGCTCCTTCTTGCCAGCCTATCAAGAAGCTGAAGTGGTCAACGTCAACCCATTCGCCAGCCTCGACCAAACCGGTGTCGGTCAGCTCGTCGAAATGGGTGTCGAGCGCGGTCGCCAAACCGTCAACAACCTCAAGATCGGTATCTGTGGTGAGCACGGCGGCGAGCCCTCGTCCGTCAAGTTCTGCCACCGCGCCGGCCTCGACTACGTCAGCTGCAGCCCATTCCGCATCCCGATCGCGAAACTCGCCGCTGCCCAAGCCGCTCTCGAAGAGAAAGGCCAAGCCCGCGCCGAAATCAGCTAACGGTTAGTTCATTAGAACACACACTTTCCTAAAAGAGGAAAGCCCCCGTTTTACCAGAAGCCCCGAGCGCAGAAATGCCTCGGGGCTTCTTTGTCTCATGATGAAGAGCACCGTTTCAAATTGGTTTCTAGAATGGGGCTGACTAAACCGGCGGCGACCACTAGAATCGCTCCTCGAGACCGCCAACTTTGAGTCACATGCAACGTAGCGACCCGAGCTCGAAAACCCACCGGCGCAAATTTCGAATACATGTTCTCACAATCTCAGATTCAGCATCACCGCTCGTCGTTTACAAACCTGCGGCACACTCATCATCGTCATCCTATCTCGTCTCGATAAGATTTTTCCATGATTTGGGATAGATATTAGCAGGCGAAGATCAACGAAGCCACACACGATGCTGAGCGAGCGCAACGTAAGACAGAGGGCTTCGCTTCGGATCTTCAAACGATCCAACAACAAGTGGACCGGCTCGCTCTCGCGAGCCAAAGCCTGTGGGAAATCGTCCGTGAGCAAACCGGCCTCACCGCCGAGGATCTGCAGAAGAAGATCCTCGAAGTCGACCTTCGCGATGGCAATGCCGACGGCAAGATGAGCCAACAAGTACTCGCCTGTCCTTTCTGTGGGCGAAATACCAACTCAAAACGCACGACTTACGTCTTCTGCGGCGAATCCTTCCACAAACCGTATTCTTTTGACGTCTAGGTCCAACGTGTTCTGTTAGGGCTAATTCTCGCCACTACCTTTGTAGAATCCGCGCGATTCACCCTCCTCGTCGGGGCCAGTGGCATTGCGCTAGGCCTCCTCCTTTGGAAGTGCGGTGGTAATAGCTATTTGAGCAGCCTTGTCTTTGGAACATTCCTCGGAACGATGATCGGTTATTTGATCGCCTCTCCCACTTTGGCATCAATGAGGGTGCCTTGAGCCGTGACCCGTTCTGCGGCACTAAAAGGAGCCAAGATGAGGAGGAAAGCGGCAAGGTGCGACTTCCAAAACAATAAGACGCCCCCAACATGAATTCTTTAGAACAATTCTAGAGAGGGTATCAGTCAGTCTCCGACTCGCCCATTCGGAGTCCGCCGCTAAAGTGAGCGCGCGTCCCGCCTTTAGTCGCGGTGATCGGAGCCGATCTCGTGAGCTAGCTGCTCCAAATAGCGATGCATGAACTCGCTCCGTTCTTGGGTCATGACTTTGCCAGCAGCAGTTTGCATCGTCGCACTGAGTCCTAGGAGCTTAGCTTTGAAGTGGTCGACCGCGAAACGCTTGTCATCCAGATCTCGCCCCTCGGCAAAGGGATCATCCCCGTCGAAGAGGAGCGAAGACAACTTTCCAGCGGTGTAGAAGGTACGCGCGATCCCGAGTGCTCCAACCGACTCCATGCGATCCGCGTCTTGGAGGATCTTGGCTTCTAAAGTTTCAGGCGGAATATTCGCGGAGAAACTATGCGCGGTAATGCTATGCTGAATCGCCGCGATCTCGTCTGAGTTGAATTCGAGCTGCTCAAGAATTGGCCCTGCCGCTTCTGCCGATAAACGGGACGCCTGGCTGCGTTGGGCCGAACCCTTGCTAACATTGACTAAATCATGGAGATACGCTGCTGCCGTCAAATGACGTTGATCAGCAGTTCTGGACTCACGTTTCGCAATCTCTTTCGAATTGAGGAGCACCCGACGTGCGTGATGGATGTCGTGGCTCCCGTCCGTCCCATCGTCATGCTCAAGCAGGATCGCTTCAAGCGCCTTCTCAAGATCATTGAGTGTCATCTTCATCAGCAATCGAGATTGTTAAGACAGAAAGAGAGGGACAGAATGAAGAGGTTCCCGCTCGGCGAGAACAAACGAATTGAGAAGATAATTGATCCGACGCCGGGCACGATTTTGGAGGAATCGGCCACCTTCAGCCTCTGCATTCTGTCCCTCTCTTTCTGTCTCTACTCGTCAACACCCCAGCCTTTCCGGTAGGTCTTACCAAGGTATTCGTTAGCCGCCTCGTGATTGGTGATCTTGACCGTCTTAGCATCCCAAGTGAGTTCCTTTCCAAGGGCAGCGCGGTGAGCTGCATTCCCAAGGAGATTGTGCTCGATGAGTTTGCCAGAGTAGTCAAAGTTGCAAAGGGATTCCCCTTCCCCGCGACAAGCCTTGAGCCACTCGGCATAGTGGCCTGCAGAGGGCTCGATCTCGGTCGACTTCCGCCAGTTGCTGTCGTTTGTCCGAACGATCTTCCCGTAGTCTGAAACGAGCACGCCTTTCGATCCCACGAAGGCCAAACCAATGTGCCATTTAGAAATGTCCGTCTTCTCGCCAAGCAACGGCTGCAAGCGTTCGGCCATCGTCTTCATACCTTGGGGGCCGTGATACCAGATCACCTCGACGGCTTTGCGCGTCGCCGGGGCCGTTGGTGTCCCATAAACACCCTCTTTCTCGGGATGTTTCCACGTGACAATCTGTGAGGGTGGTGCCGCGATAGGGCTTGCAGGGCTTCCTTCCGCTTTGACCGCGATTGGATAGTCTAGGTCGAGCGCCCAGTAGGCGAGGTCGATCAAATGACTTCCCATGTCGCCAAGTACGCCATTCCCAAACTCCCAACGCCGGTTCCAATTGAGATTCCCGCCCTGCCAATAGGCTTGATCATAGTCACGCTCGGCCGCCGGGCCTAGCCAAACATCCCAATTGAACCCTTTGGGTATTTCCTGCTGGGTTGGCTGGCTTTGGCCTAAAGGCTTGATGCTGCGTCCGCACCACACGTGAACTTGATCGACCTCACCAGCAGCGCCATCGCGAACGGCAGAGACCGCCTTGCGGTAATTAGCCGTTGCGTGAATCTGGGTTCCCATCTGGGTAGCGATTTTTCCCTTCACCTTGCGATACTCTTCCTGCATCCAACGCGCCTCTTGCACCGTGTGGGCTAACGGTTTTTCACAATAGACGTGTTTCCCTGCACGCATCGCCGCGATCGAGGCAAGGGCATGGTGATGATCCGCCGTGCTGATGACGACCGCGTCAATGTCAGGATTCGCAACAACCTCGCGCCAATCGCTGGTCGTCTTCGCGTTTGGGAACTTTGCTTTCGCTCCTGCCAAAGCTGCCGGATTCACATCGCAAAGGGTGTGGATGGTCTCGCCCTTCACACCATTCGTGTTTGCCCCGCCCCGTCCTCCTGCACCGATGATACCGATGTTCAGCTTTCCATTGGGTGACTGGGCCCTGAGAGGTCGAACCGCATGACTGGCCATTGTCGCCATGCCAAAACCAATGAACGTCCGACGGGGAAGAGAAGTACCTTGAACCATTCCTGATATTGCCAAGTCGAAAGGGGCAACGTCAAGGAGCCTACGATCATTTCTGGCATTGCGTCAGGCTGTGCATCGACTCTAATCACCACATGGAGATCAACAACACAGATCTGGTAGAGACGTATTTTAGTGTGATCGCCAATACGCCCCTCAAAGCGATCATCTTCTACCTCATGCTCGCATTTGGGGCAGCTAGTCCAGGATAGCTGACAGGCTACGGCAGCGTTGCGTTGTTCGTTATGTGGCCACTTGGCGTCTTTGGTGCGCTGTTCACGTGGGAATCTGCCACGCCACTGTTTGGCATTGCCGACCCTTGCTTGTTCGGCTGCCTCTACAACTACCTCGTGAGTGAGCAGGCGCTTCGGCCACTCTTCTTTGGTTTCTCAATCTGCTTCTGGTGCTCGCTTCGACTAGTAGGCAACCTCGTCTGGGCTGCCGTCCCACTCTAAGCAAAGATTCCAGCAGTTTACTTATTTCCCCTCCTTTCAAAATGATCCGCACGTATGAACGACGTACGATGTGAAGACGAAGGCCTTGATCCGGGCCACCTGAATCAGAGGTATCATTCCGTACCTTCGGGGCCTTTTCTCTTGGCTTTTGCTAGTGGCGACGCTCTGCATGACCTTGAGTGAGGGGAATCGACAGGCATTCGAACGGCGTCGCTTGAATAAGCAAATTCTGGGAGAGGTGGCTCTTGACCCAGGGCTCTTGGCACCCCGCCTCGATGAATTGCCTGTCCTACAGATCAACTCCATACTCGATACGCTCATCCCCAAACGGTTCGTCAATCGCTGACATGAGGCTGCGGGCGAACCGGATCGCTGGCGGTATCCAGTGGGGCATGTGCTCTTGATCGAGGGCATCAGGCCGTTTTTTAGACTGGCTCGCGACGGCAACAGACTACTAACAAACAGCTCAAGGGCGGAGCACATCAGCTTCGTCAAAGACAGCGTGCTGAATCACGCTGCGTTCGTCTGAAGTGAAAATGACATGGATCTTTCCGTCTTTGGTTTGGATCGCGGTGGGATAGGCATAGGAGCCTTCGCCTTCCATGATGTTTTGGCGACGCAGGAAGGTCCTTCCCTGATCTTCGGAAATGGCCACGGTCAACGGAGAACGTTCGTACATGTGATCGTTAAAGACGAGGAGAAGATGCCCGTTGGCGAGCTTCTTGAAGTCGAGCGCCGAGTTCGGATTCTTGAAAGTGGAATCCGTTCCTTTGGTCCATGTCTTGCCACCATCTGTTGAAGAGGCCGTCACCGTCCACCCCTGATCGGTCGGCTTGTAGTCACCGCAACGCCGACAGTAAGCAATCAGGTTCCCCGGTGAGGTTTCGACCACGCCGGGTTGGATATTGCCTTTATCGGACCGGATCACGCCCACCTCGCGCCACTGGGTTTGGCCCGGCGTGAAGCGAAGCATGCGCGACGTCGAATCTGCTCCCGTGAACTCGGTATCGGCACCAGTCTCGTGATAAATGGGCAAGAGATAGTCTCCATCACTCAAAACGATGGGTTGGTTCCTAACCATCGTCCCATCTTGCAAGGTCACGAGAAAGGAATCGGACCAGGTCTTGGCACCGTCTCGCGAAATCTTTGCCTTGATCCGCGAAGTCGACCACGTCTCTCCAAAACGGGTGACATAGAAGAGCCAAACTACACCATCGGGCGCTTGCCAAACTACAGGATTGCCCAAGGATTTGAACGGGTTGCCCGCAATCACCTGGGGCGCCGTCCATTTGCTTGAGCCCTTTACTAAGCGCGACGCAAAGACGCGCGTGCTTTCGGCATACTCGCCGCCACCGCCGTAATAAGCCAAATAGAGATCGCCGTTGTCCAACTCAGTGAGACAAGACGGATGTTTGTAGGGACCTGTTTTCGTTTCGGGTCCAAAGACTCGCGTGATGGTGATCTCAGCGGTAACGAAATTTGTGAGTAAGAACAGACAGATTAACAATGGCTTCATGTGACTAGGCTATTGGCGCAAGTAAACCGTAGAGCCTTGATCACATAACGACGAGAGGATAGTGGCGATAATGGGACATTGCTTTTACCCTAAGGATGTGGATCACTCAAGCGTGGACGAGTACGGTGAGAAGATCCCAAGAGAGCGCGAAGAATCGCTGTGCCCTTGTAAGAGTCGCTTGAGCTACGCCAGGTGTTGCCTGCGCTTTCACTATGGTCGTGCCCGTGCGGAGACGGCTGAGGAACTCATGCGATCACGCTACACGGCTTACTTCTTCCGACGAGTCGATTACCTAGTTGAAACGACGCATCCTGACACGAAAGAGCGGAACCTGAAAAAGCAACTCGAAGAAACGATCTATGACGTGAATTGGAGCGGGCTCGAAATTGTCGGGACAGCCAAGGGTCAGAAAGAAGATAAGATTGGCAAGGTCGAGTTCATCGCCACTTACTTTGTCGGCGACGAACCGCATGAGCTACACGAACTGAGCCGATTCAAGAAGTGCAAAGGGATGTGGAAGTATTTGGACGGGAAGTAGGCGACCGTTGCGGATTGGTAGCGCAACATTTCAATGTCGCGAAAATACTGTCGGCTGTGCTTACGACATTGGGATGTCCAGCTCCATGGGCGCTATTCATCGGCCACTTTCTCGCGTAGCGTTAGTCTAAGGAACGAATACTCGGAGTCCTCAGCATTGGTCCGCAGATAGATCGTGACTTCTTCCAGGTCTGGACCGAGAGCTGTCGTTTCCACGTGTTCGATAAGCGAAGGGTCGTCGATCCACTCCAAGAGGTCTCCTGAGAATTCGACAGCGAAATCGGCATGAGCTTCTGCATTCTTCCGCCGTTGGAAACAGATGGCCAGATAATCATCGGCGTCGTCCGTGATCCACTCAGGCCGAACTCTTAGATGCCCAATCAAGTTCATAGGGTTTAGGACTAACAAGATCTCGTCTGTGTCACTTCATCGATCTCCATCTCGGTTCAGCCCACCAGCAGCCACTTCCGCGTCTGGCGTGTTTATGTTTGGAACAAAACCACCTGACCAATCAATGAAGCCATCGGGTAGTGGCGTTGGGTGGGGAACATCGATCACATCGTTGAGGCGTAACTGAGCTTGTGCGTAAACATCACCGTCCATGCGGAACTCGACCGTGATGGGATTCAGGTGGCAAGGGGTCCGAGCCATTACCCCCCATCGGGCCCTGCCGGGATAGGTTCGTGATCCATACCGTCGTCCGACAACTGAACGAACTGAACGGGCTGCTGTATCTTCTCAATGCCAACCAATGAGAGGGAGTACGTCAGAGCATCGCCACAGGCTTCGCCCTCGCGAAACTCACGCAGTTTGTAGGTCACTTCGAGGATGCCAACCGTCATGCGCGACCCCGTAACGAATGCAGATACCATGGCAAGTGTCTGACCGTTCTCCCAAGGCCACCCCAATTGAGGTGAACTCTGAGAGATCAACTGGCGGCGGCATGGGATCAACCAAAGGTCCCGATTCGGCTCCGATGAAGCTCCACCAATCGTCCGCCGTCTGGATGATGGCATTGCGAGGCTCTTCGATCTGAAGGTGCGTCTCGATGCGTTCGAAGTCCAGCTTGACGCCAACAGGAGGCTCTTTGTAGATGGGGAGACGGTAAGTATGACCCTCGAAATAGGGGAGTTCGGGCTCGGCAAAGAACTGAACCTCCGAGGCCTTCGCATCAAGGATGAAGAGATCGCCGCGTTGCAACACAGGGCCCCAGTCCGACACGGTGTGATAAAGAAATCCAGTGAACACGACTTCTACATGAGCGGCTGCTGAGGCGTTGCCTTCTTCAGTCTCGATGGCCGCTTTGGCAGGAATCTTGCCGCTGTTCCCGCCGCCTTGGTAGACGAACTCGGCATCGGCATACACAAGGTTGTTGATGCGGAACCCCACCGTAAAGAAACCACCATGCTCGAGAGGCGGTAAACCATCGACCCAGTCCATGGGGATCGGAACGGCACCATCTCCAATGCCGCCATCAGGTTCCTCCGGAATCGGTAGATCAATGTCAGCCTCCGGCAGTTGAATGAAATCAATTGCGAGTCGGACGTGGGCAAAGAGCTCTCCGTCGTCGTGTTTGCGAATGTCGATATCGACCTCCGTTGGCTAGGCGGGACGTTGCTGGCTGAATGCGATGTGGAAATTGCTTAACAAAGAAGTTGCCAAGAATCCACTCGTCATGAGTTCCACTTGATCCGGCTCCAAGAGAACCGTGTAACGCCGTTGTTCTCCGAGGATCAGCCGTCTGCCGAAGGCGCAAAATGATAGGTCACAACAATCCATTCCCGAAATCCGCCACGATCACTATCGTCCGGTCGCAAGAGCCACCGCCAGCGATGCCGAAATCACCATCCTGGTTTACGAAATCGACTTCTTCGGGGAACAACACGGGATCGTTGAGGCGCTCGGCACGAACAAGGGTTACCAACTCGTTGTAGCCATTCTGGCTCACGACCCAATTGTCCTGGTCATCACGACTGGTGACATCGACCGGGCTAAAATAATACACCTTTAGCTCAGCCGGATCGGCTGAAGCCTACTAAAGATCGTCGACGGCCAGTCGAGTAGACCAACCTCCCCAAATCAGGTCGAAATCCTGTCCAAAGGACGGGGAAAGGGCGCAGGCAACGAGGGCGACGACAGACGCGACAACAGATTTCATAGCAAGATGGGGATTCTCGTGCTGACCCACAACGACATCTTAGATATCCGGCCATGAAACGGGACTGCAGAGAATACCCGTTAGAGAAATTCATGAACAGCCCCGAGCCTTGTAACTTCAGGGATTCTCGGCCTAGATAGGTTCATGATTCGACGGCTCATTCTCACCCTTCTCCTTGCAACATTCACTCAGGTTCACGCCCAAGAGCAGCCACCAAACGTGATTCTCATTCTCGTCGACGACCTGGGATGGATGGATCTTGGTTGTCAGGGCTCCGACTATTACAAGACTCCCAACATTGATCGACTGGCAAAAGAAGGCGTGCGGTTCACAAACGGCTACGCGGCCTGCGCGGTATGTTCACCGACACGAGCAGCTGTATTGACCGGGCGCTACCCGCATCGCGTTGGCGTCACGGATTGGATTCGCTCGCGATTTCAACGCGGTGGTCTAGGCACCCCCGACAAGAACCCCACGACTTATGTGGGTGGCAAGAATCGGAAGTTTCTCTGTCCTCCCAACCCCTATTGGATGGAGCACGAAGAGAGGACCATTGCCGAAGCATTAGGCGAAGCTAAGGGCTATCGGTCTGCCTACATAGGCAAATGGCATTTGGGTGATCCCGATTGGTATCCGACGAAACAAGGCTTCACCGAGAATCGCGGGGGTTGCGATTATGGACAACCGCCTTCCTATTTCGATCCTTACACTAAGCCCAAAGGCAAACACGAAAGCCTGCGCGAAGGTATCTATAAGCTGCCGGGTCGCAAGCCTGGCGAATTTCTCACTCACCGTGAAGCTGACGAAACCCTTTCATTGATACGCCAATGGAAGGACGAACCTTTCTTTATCCAACTTGGCAACTACGCCGTGCACACACCCATTCAAGCCATCCCGGAAGTGGCGGCTAAGTACCAGAAAGAAGGGAAGACTCCTATTCAAGCCAAGTATGCTGCCCTCGTTGAATCAGTGGACGACGCCGTGGGCGGGATCCTGAATCTGTTAGAAGAACTCGAGCTTGACGAGAAGACCTTGGTAATCTTCACCAGCGACAATGGTGGTCTCGATCGCGACGGCTCGCCGACAGACAACGCACCACTAAGGAGCGGGAAGGGCTACGCTTATGAAGGCGGCATCCGCGTACCCTTTCTCGTGCGCTGGCCCAAGGTGATCCCTGCGAACCAAGTGTCCGACACGCCTGTGTGCTCCATTGATCTGTTTCCAACCATCCTCGAAGCGACGGGAACGAAGCTACCCAGCGACCGGCGCCTCGATGGGCTTTCTCTCCTAGGCCACCTGAAAAACGGGAAGGCTGTGGATCGCGACACCTTGGTCTGGCACTTCCCTCACTATCGCCACGACCCGGGCCCCTACTCCATTCTTCGCCAGGGCAATTGGAAGTACCTTAAGTTCTGGGACGGCCCGCAGGAGTTGTATGATCTCAAGAATGATCCGAGCGAGGCCAAGAACGTAGCAGAATCTCAGAAGGAGAGAGTGGTAACCATGGACGCCTTGCTTCTAAAGCAACTCAAGGCGCAAGACGCCAAATTGCCCCGCCTTAATCCGGACCATTCATAGAGCAACTTTTCAAAGTTGCCAGGGTGGCGATTTTTTTAGTCACCCTACATTATTGTCAGGATAATCGATCACACGCGTCTCGTACGATCCATCCGCTATTCTCCAGCGCCTGACGAGCGACATCTTCATCGACCCCCGTGATGTCACCCACGATACGAATGGCCCGCTTGCGGAGCTTGGCGTTCGATGGGTTGAGATCGATCATGTGATTACTAAGCACTTTGCCTGAATTAGTCATGGCTAGTGTCGTGATCATATTCAGGATCAACTTGGTCGCGGTGCCCGCCTTGAGGCGGGTCGAACCGGTAAGAATCTCCGGCCCGGTATCTGGAGCGATGACCTGGTCCGGCAAGGGATGATCTTTGTAGCCAGGGTTGCAACACAGCAGGACGGCAGCCGCACCTCGATCTTTCGCTTCTTGAAGGCAGCCCCAAACGAACGGGGCATACGCACTCGCAGAAATGCCAATCACCATATCGCGAGCCCCCACATGCCGCATCTCTACGGCGCGCGCCCCCGCGCTATGATCGTCTTCCGCCCCCTCCGCCGCTGACCAGAGTGCCGAGCGACCGCCGGCGATGATTCCCTGGACCTGGTCATACGAAACGCTGAAGGTCGGCGGACACTCACTGGCATCTAGCACTCCCAAACGCCCGCTCGTTCCGGCACCAACGTAAATAAGACGCCCCCCAGCTGCAAAGGCCCGAACCACGCGATGAATAGTCCACGCGATGGCTTTGGATTCCTCCGCGATAGCGTCAGCAATGGTGGCATCAGCCGCCAGCATGAGGTCAATCCCTTCGTTGATCGATAGATCCGATAGCGTGGTAGAATCGGGGTGCCGTTTCTCTGTCGGGGCCGCAGCCACCGGTCGCCAGGCTTCCGCCAACGGTATTTCAGTAGTCGGGGGCGCGGGTTCTGCAAATGCGTCGGTGCTGGATGCTCTAGCTAAGGCAATCGCTCCCCAAACGCTTGGCTCTGCTAGGGGCGTGACGACAGCGTTGGGGCAAAGAAATCGAAGTTGTTCAGCGACTTGATTTTGAAAATCAGGATTCTTCAGGAGCACAGCCCCGTTGAAGATAAACTGGACGGATTCGCCATCTTTCAAAAGGCGCTTCGCACCGGCCTTCGCATCTTCACAAAGATTAGCTGCTGCTCGCGAAAGCACCTCGCTAGCAATCGGATCGCTACGGAACGTCGCCGCATGAAAGACAGGCACGGCAACGCTAGCCAGCTCGTTCTTGGGCGCGACGAGCGACCAATCGATCAGGTCTTCAGGCTCGTTCATCTGCAAGTAGGTCAGGATGTCTGAACCCAACAGAGGCCAGGCATTCTCCAAATCGTACGTGGCCATGAGGGTGCGCAAGGCATCCTGAGCAATGTCACAGGCACTGGCGCGATCTCCGAGGATATGGCCCCGGCCACCCAGCTTGGCTGTTTCTCCGTCCCGGCGACGCCCGGCCACGCAGGACCCTGTGCCGCTCAGAACGAGCACTTGCACCGCACAGGATTCCTCCCATTCGGCTGCCTCTAGCGCTGTGACCAAATCGTCTGACGTCGCACAGAGGACGCTCGGCCAAACCGTCGCCACCGCATTGCGAAGACGTTGGTGATCTGGGGCCAGCCGGACCCCTGCTAGTCCGATGCCCACGCGCGTTGGCTGCACTGGAAGTTGATCATGGATGGCTTGCAGATGGACAGCCAGCTCACCGAGCTCCATCAATCGTAAATTCGCGGGGCCTACTCGGAACGACGCTAGGATGGCATTATTCTGATCAACAAGTAGAACCGTTGTTCGGGTGCCACCGCCTTCAATTCCGAGGGTGATGTCTGCTCGAGTCGAGTCGGGTTCCATCGTATCGCCAACATGATCGCCGCTCGCAGCGCAAGCAAGCTCTCAGAATCAGGCAGTGGTCGATCCGTTTATAAGGAGTGGTTGCCCCCGGCAGCCGGACAACATCATTGATGATGACTTTCCGGTTCGCGTCGATCCTCACGTCGTCACCCACTTTCAACGTGCCGTGGGGTTTGCCATCCAGTTGAAAGGTGATCGGACGCCCGAGCCTTTTCTCAAGCAGGATGATCAGCTCCCCTAGCGTGACCGTCAGCGTCGCGTCCGTTTGATCGCGTTTCGGTTTTCACCCACAGTTCCATTAAAAGTTGAGCCCGATCGACGGTGTCTCGTCTCCTGCACATGAAAATGAATGCCCCACACATGGGCATTGCCCTCACCATTGAGGTTGGAGACAGTGTCAATCTCAGAATTCACCGCGCGGGCCATCTTGGTAGCTGAGCCTTCGCCTATGAGCGCTGCCCGCAACTCTTTGTCCAGGTGCCACCCATTCGTTTCGCGCGACTGCAAAGCACTCTCTCCTAGGTTGTCCTTCTTCGAAATATCCGCTCCGCCAACGACAAGTCGGTCCGCGACCGAGGCAACGCTGGTAAAGAAGAGGAGCGTGCGTCCTTCGTCATCGACGGCGTTAGGATCAGCTCCGAGCAAGAGCAGCAGATCAACCGTCTGGGTGTTGGCAAAGTGGGCACACCTGTGGAGAGCCGTTCCTCCCCTTAGACCAACAGCGTGATGGACGTCGCGTGCGTTTACTTCGGCTCCCTTGGCAAGCCTGTAGCTTGCCGCAGCGGTATTGTCCCGTTTGCAGGCCTTCCAAGGCCCTTGGTTCAAGGCGCGCTGCGACAATTCGCCATGGTTGACGCTGCAGCGCTCGGAACGGCCTTCCAAAGCCCTTGGGTCGAGGTGCGTTGCGACCCGAGGAAATGACCAAGCGAGTAGACAAACACGGCAGCCACAAGCACCACGCCGATACCGGAAATGAGATACAGTTTATTGTTCATAGTCGTTGATTGTTGAGCCTCGTTGCGGCTTCACCCACTTCCTGAACTGGAAGTGATTCGGGGTTACAGGGAAATGGTGAAATTCGTCTTTTCACTAACCATGATTTGGGTTTCAGCTCAGCACCTCGTTGAGGTAACGCATCTCATCCGCGAGGTCATCGGCATGGGGCAGCGTGTTAAAAATCTCGGTCTCAACCGCGTTGCGGAAGTCACCGCGAAGGCGATGAATGGCCACCTTCACAGAGCCTAGCGTCATTCCTAGCGCATCCGCAGCGTCTGCTTGGGACAGGTTTTCCGTTTCACCGACAAGCCAAGGGTTTGAGCGTATCCAACTGTTTGGTCTTTCCTGCTTCTTTAAAACGCAACTGCACGGCGTTAAGGCTTCGCTCCTAACATACCGCCTAGGAGTAACGAGGTCACCACGAACAGCGGCGTGGGAATCGTGGCTCCTAGCGCATCCGCTAGCCCCATTCCTCCGATAACTAGGGCACAAACCTTGAGAGGCGTTTTCAGCAAAATGTCACCCACACTTGGGACAGTTCAAATTGGACCTTAGCGGCATATATTTTGATTCCTGAGCCACATTCAACTCAAGGTTACAGAACATAGAACGCGAATCACCAAGTATTCCTCCACCTGCTTTGATCGTTCTCCCACGAAGGCGAGACTACAGTCTGACGAGCAAACCTCTTTTGCATAGTCAAAGTTCGACTCTCAAGCCTCTCAGGCTGTAGGGTTGGCGAGCTGGGTATGCTCCGGCTGCCTTATCCTTATGTCCCCATTTACCAGATAGTAGCTTGGCTATCATCCAAACGGATCTCACATGAACTTACCTCGTCAGCTCTTCGCTCTACTCGTTCTCTGTTCAATCGGCCCCTTGCTCGCGGGCTCGGATAGTGTCGTTGTCTTCAACGAGATTCATTATCATCCTGCCCAGGCAGACGAATCCGAATGGATCGAGTTGCACAACCAGATGTCCGTCGACATCGACCTATCCCGATGGACTCTGACCGGTGGCATTGAGTTCGGCTTTCCGGAAGGCACCATCATTCCGGGACAAGGTTATTTGTTGGTGGCCGCCAATCCGGATCAGGTCGCCGATGCTCTGGGGCCATTCGAGGGTAAGCTCGACAACAACGGCGAACGACTCCGACTTCTCAGTGCCAGTGGTAGGCTCATGAATGAGGTGCGTTACAAGGATCGCGGGGAGTGGCCGATCGCTCCTGATGGCACCGGGGTCACCCTGGCGAAAGGCCTTCCGGATGCGACTCCCGATGATGTCAGCGCATGGACCTGGAGCCGGGAACTCGGCGGCACTCCTGGAGAGCCGAACTTTCCTGACATTCCCCTACCATCGGCGTTCGTCATTATCAATGAACTTGCCGCGCTCAACGAAGCCGAGTTCTGGGTAGAGCTTCACAATCGCAGCACCACGGACGAAGCTCTTGAGGGGCTCGAGCTTCTCCACGTGACCAGTGGCACCCGTGTTCCACTTGGTAAGCCGACGCTCTCTCCAGGCGAGTTTCTGAGTGTTTCCGGGTTTCCTCAGGAGATCGCCAGTGGAGATCCGATCGCCCTCATCGGCAACGACACGGTGTTGGATGCTATTCGAGTTAAGGAGCGCGGGCGCGGCCGCTTTCCAGATGGAAGCGTCGACTGGCGATTCGTTTCAGAACCAACCACAGGTGGACCTAACAAGAGCGAGATCCACACGGATATCGTGTTCAATGAAATCTTCTACCATCACCAGCCTCAGTATGTCGATGGCGACGTTCCTTACGCAAAAGTCGACGACGAGTGGATCGAACTCTATCATCGTGGCGAGGTCGCCACTGACCTTTCTGGCTGGCAACTCGATGGCGACATCGAGCATGGTTTCCCAGAAGGAACGCTTTTAGAACCAGGCGGCTTTCTGGTGGTGAGGAATGACGCCAGCGGCTTTTCCGGAAATCTGCCGAACGGCTCTGGACTCCTTATTTTAGAGGACGCGGCGGGCAATGTAGCCGACGAGGTGCGCTATCATGACGGCGGTGATTGGCCAACCAAAGCCGATGGCGGCGGCTCAAGCCTCGAATTGCGTGACCCCATGGCCGACAACGCCCCCGCCATTGCCTGGGCCGCAAGCGACGAACTCGCGCTTACCTCCTGGCAAGAGATTAGCTATCGGGGGGAGGCTGAACGCAGCCGTGTCGGACCAGACAACCAATGGTCAGAACTTGTTATCGGGCTGTTAGGGCGCGGCGAAATTCTTATTGACGACATCCAGGTGGTCGAGGACCCCGATGGACAAGGCGCGTTCTTAGTCAACAACAGTGCCTTCCAACCGAGCCTCTTTGGGGGGACCTCACTCAGACGTTGGCGCTTACGTGGCAATCATCGGCACAGCGAGGTCGTTCCCGATCCCGATGATCCAAACAACCAGGTGCTCCGACTCGTCGCGACTGGTCCTGCAGGGCACATGCACAATCACATTGAAACAACCCTCGCCGGCGGTGTCCGTATTTCTAACGGGACGACCTACGAGATCCGCTTTCGCGCTCGCGCCCTGAGCGGCACACCTCAACTGCATACAAGGCTGTATTTCAATCGCTTAGCGAAGAAGCATATCCTCACCACACCAGCGGGTGGAGGCACGCCAGGGCAGCCGAATTCCCAACTCGTGAGCAATCTCGGACCGACGCTGGATGACCTAACGCATCACCCGGCTGTTCCTCGTCCGAACGAGACCACGAAAATCGAGATTGCGGCCGCCGATCCCGATGGGATTGGCAATGTCACTCTCCATTGGTCGACCGACGGCGCCGACTTTCAAGAGAGTGCCATGAATCTTGAAGGCGATCGTTACTCTGCCAGCGTCCCAGCACAGCAAGCTGACGCTGTTATCCAGTTCTATGTCGAAGCGACTGACAGTGAAGGGGCCGTTTCCCAGTATCCTCGAGAAGGAGCAGACTCCCGCGCGTTGTTTTCTGTGTTAGACGACGATCAGTTAGGCAACGATCGCCTCCATCACCTGCGCATCATCATGCATCCAGACGATGTCGATTGGCTTCACGAGTCCATCAACCTGATGAGCAATGATCGCGTCCCCGCAACGGTCATTTATCGGGAAGAAGAGATCTTCTACAACGTCGGTGTGCGCCTGAAAGGTAGCGAACGCGGCCGCGTGACGGTGCCCCGGCTCGGTTACAATGTGAAGTTTCCCAAACAACAGCAGTTCCGTGGTGTCCATGAAACGGTTGCGATCGACCGCTCGGAAGGTGTTGGGTTTGGTCAGTTTGAGATTCTCTTCAATCAGATGATGACGCACTCCGGAGGTATCCCAGCCGAGTACAACGACCTGGTTCAGGTCATCGCGCCGCGTTCGCAATACACAGGACCAGCCGAACTTCAACTCGCGCGCTATGGTGATCTCTTTCTCGAAACGCAGTTTGAGGAGGGCGATGAAGGCAATCTCTACGAATACGAGTTGATCTACTACCCCACGACCGATGATGCGGACGGCTACAAACGTCCCAACCCTGACAGTGTCGTAGGAACGCCGGTTCGAAGCCTCGGCGACAATTCTGAAAGCTACCGGTGGAACTACGAGCTGAAGAACAATCGGCGGCGGGATGACTACGCGCCAATCGTAGCCTACACAAAGCTGTTCTCACTCTCGAACGACGCCTTTCTGGAAGCCCTCCCGGAATTGGTAGATGTGGATCGGTGGCTGCAAGGCATGGGCCTGGCATTGCTGTCAGGTGCTGGCGATCAGTATGGAGCCAATAGCCAGCACAACGGCATGTTTTATCAGATGCCCAATGGAAAGTTCACCTACTTCCCGCACGACCTGGACTTTGCACACAACGCCTCACGTTCCATCACCGAGAACACTGACCTGAGGAAGATCCTACGAAATCCCGCCTACGAACGCATCTACCTCGCCCATGTGAACGACATTCTTCTCACCACCTTTAACGAACGCTACATGACCCGCTGGGCCGAGCATTTCGGAGAGTTGCTTCCCGGTCAAAACTTCGCCTCTCACTTACGCTACGTCATTTCCAGAGCCAATTCAGTCCAATCTCAGGTCCGACGCGACGCTCCATCCACGGCTTTTTCCCTGCAAACGCCTTCTGATCAGCGCGTCGATACAACGACGATCGAGCTCAAAGGGACGGGCAAGCTCGACCTTCACCACTTCCTCCACGTGGAAACCGGCGAGATTTACAGGCCCACCTGGACGAATCTCGACAGTTGGAACCTGTCTTTCCCCCTCACGCCTGGAGAGAACATCATCACTCTTCAGGGCCGCAACGTCCTCGGAAGCGAGGGCGGCCTTTTCAACCCGATCGGTCGCGCGTCGATCAACGTCTTCAGTACAGTTCCCTCGATACTGCCCTTTGAGAAACTAGATCTTCAGTTTGAGAATGGCCAAGCCACGCTCAGTTACAACAGGTTGCAATCGCAGGAAATAGACGCCCTGCTAGAGACCTCAGAGGACCTCCTAGAGTGGCTTATACTTACACCGGCAGAGACAACTACAACAGCTATTGATGACACTCATGAACGCGTCTTGCTTACATTCCCACTAAGCGAGACCGAGACAAGGTTTGTCCGGCTCCGCCAACCTTGACTTTTCCGAATAGGTCGATGTCTGCACAGATCGGCACGGTCACCACGCGATGATTGTTTGAGAATCTATCCCGGCTTCTCATCCATTCTTATCATTGTCCTAAAACAATGCCTGCTCTTTCATTTATTTGGTAACGATTTCCCCCCGAAACCTTTGACCCACACCTCTAGGAGGCGATCTCACAACAACACCCTTTCGGTGCTACGCTAGTAACGGAATCTGCTGCGCTTACGGCGCCTACTTCCGATTGGGTCAAGGGTCTCGTGCTCCGTGCAGTGTGTCGAGTCGACGGCCACTATGTGATTCACGTCGAGCACACGTCTAATACGAGAACCTGGAAATCCCTACGATTGGTCGAGGAACACGGCGGATCTGAACTCACCATACAAGTAGTGAAACCTCATCGCAATCCGGCCCAAGTTGAAGTAACCGTAGCAAGGAGCGCTGACGCAAGAGAGGCCCAGACCGCCAGGTTGACCCATGCTCCATCAGAGACTGGGTTGCAGAAACCATCCTTGAAACCAGTGATCTTGCCTTTTAGCAAGAGCGTTCTCCGATAATGGGTTCCCTTCAACGCTTGTTTTTGTTGGTCACTGCGAGTCTGGTTTTCCCTGGTGAGTAGAGGAATGCGGTGGCGATGGAAGTAGCTAGTCACCGCTCGGAGGATTTGTGTTCATTCGCGTTCTGAATTTGAACTGCTCGACGATCTGCCACTCTTGCTACAGAGTGCGGTTCAATGATAGGTGGTTGGCTCATTGGCAAGCTTCTCATGAAGACTTTCGGCGCAGCTGCGGATTCGGTGGGCAAGCCTGCGTTGGGGCAAGCTTTTGGAGAGACGCACGATAAGGACATCATTGTTCCAGATGCTCGGTTTCAGAAAGTCATGCCGTTGAGGCAGATGGCGACGCCCCTTCATGCTATGTTTCAGCAGGTCGATGGTCTAGACGTAAGCCATGTGGCAAGAATCGGCCTGTGTCTGAAAGAGTTGCCCATTGGCAAAGAATCCCGTTTCCATTACCAGGCGAAGGATGCCGGTTCAGTCGTAGAACTTCAGATGACCATGACCAAATCTGTACCTGATGAAATAGGCATCGCTTTCAGGACTTCTAACAGCATCATTTCGACGATCATGAACTGCTTCGCAACAGAGAATACGAACCGGTAGTGTTACATTAGGAGTTCGCGCTCATTCAACCACTGCTGAGCACACACTGCGCCGAGTTGATTGAACCGCCGAAGGTATTCTTGGAGATGTGATTGGGTGGACAACGCTCGCATCTTGTCAGAGATATGGGCCATCTTCAAACCTCTCACATCCTCCATGGTGGCGGCGTGCTCGCCCGATAGTCGCCGCCGGAACGGTGTAAAAACGCAGGGACGTCTTCTTCGACGTCCTAGTCTTTGAGAACAAGCTTTTCGAGCCTCATCCCAACCAATTTCTCGATGATGGTTCCATTGTCTTGGGTGTAGCGCTTGCCCATGGCGAGAACGGTAGCTTACGCACGATCCGTGTCTTCATGATTTCCTGCGTCACGCTGCTCAGAAGATATCCGATCCGCGCTCCAGCACCGGACCGGCGGCTACTTGGCTTACACATGAGACCGCGGCAACTTAAGCGACTGGCGCAGAGGAAGTTGCCGTGGAGCCCCCAGGTTTCCGATCGCCTAACATGGTAGAGGTGGCTCGGATGGCAGAGTGATCAGGTTTTGTCGTCTCCCAGCAAGCCCGTCACAAGCAATGGAAACGCCCAACACTGCTGGTGTTTCCATTGTATTCCCATGATCGGTTAATCGTCTTACTCAAGAGGTCATCTGCCTTATCAGGGAGCTTCGCGAACGAGCCGAATCTCGCGCACATCCATGACAGCACCTTTCGACTTCTTGTGGGCGCCAACAGTCAAAGTATTCATTCCTGCCGATAGCGTGAGTTTACCCAGCGTACGGGTGCGGAAGTTCTGGAAGTGCCCGGTATCCTGAACGGTAAAGGTAAGCTCTTGCCCACTCGAAGACACGTAGGCTGAACTTCCGCCGTGGCCTTTGCCACACCCCTGGTCAATCTCGACATCAAACGTGCCTGCCGTCTCGGTCTCGAAGACCCACTCAGCCCGATCATCTTCATTGGCCCAGAATCCCAGGCAGAGCTTCTTCGGGTTGGGTTCATATCGAAGCACTTGGCCAAACACGGTCGCATCACGGCTGTGCAAGACCACCTTCCCATCGGATTCTGCTAGATCGCTGCTCCCTTCTGGCGCGGGAATGAGCGAAATCGCGCGAAGCTCGGGCTCGGCATCTTTCCAAGTGAGATTGACTGGATAGTCACCCGGCTTTGCGAAATAGACCCGTCGGCCAATGTTAGATTCCGCTGTCGATTTCCCTAACAAAGTTAACGTCGACTCCTTGGGAGGAATAGCCGCAAAGTGGGCTTTCACTTGATACATCCCCCAGCGTTTCATTGGAAGCGTCCAAGCATACTTGGCACTTTCATAAGTCGACATTCCTTTCGGCAACCAAAGAGTGCCGTCCTGGCTTCGTTGCACGTGGTGTTGCAGCCCCTCTTGCAGGCGCACCAGGAAGACATGGCGATCGTCACCCGTGAGCCTCAGCTCAAAGTTGCTGTCGGCAATCCCGTTGGTGGATTTGTGGGAACCATAAAGGCGCGCCTTCCCGTCTGACACACTACTTAGGAGTGACGAGTGCCCGAACCAGCTCCCTTTCTCGTTCTGCTTCCAGTATTGGACGAAATCCCCCACCCTTGCCTCACTCGGCTCAACGCGAGTCGCAACTTGCATGAGATCGACCAGCGCATGGGCGAGCCCAGACACCTTTGGATCTTTGCCATCAGCCGCCTTCGCCTGGACCTCCTCTGCAGACCACCCGTGGTGAATGGCAATGGTCCGGCGTTCGACGGCCGTCAGTGGTCTCCCCACCTCTTTCGCGATGACGACTTCCATGAATTGAACGCAATCAATCGTCTTCTTTCTGGCAGCGTTTCCATAGGTCCAGCCCTTGAAGGTGTCGGCAGCCAGAGCCTTCGCCGTTTCCAGCGGCGTGGCCTGCAAGGCGGCGGGAGCGAGGACTGCGATGGCAAAAAGGACCCATTTCATGTTCTAAAACTAGAGCCGGGAAGACAAAGCGTCGATCTTTCTTGAAATGCTAAAAATCCAGCATTAATCTCAGTTCATGAAGGCTCCTCGTCTACCCCGGTGGCTGGTGAAATCCGTCTTTGTCCTGACAATGCTCATCGTCCTGGCAGGCATCTGCTTGGTCTTGTTTCTTAAACCCTATAAGGACCGTGCCGCCAGCCTGGATCTTGCACTGATCTCAGACTCCCCAGGAATTGCCTATAAGCGCCTCCCTCAGCACTTGGTCGATGCTATCATCGCTGCCGAGGACAACCGTTTCTTCGATCATGGCGGACTTGATGTGAAAGGCATCTGCCGCGCATCGATCGTCAACTTGCGCACCAAGAGCAAAGCCCAAGGTGCCTCCACCATCACGCAACAGCTTGCACGACAATCGTTCGGCCTTCTCGACAAGACCATGGATCGTAAGTTGGTCGAGGCCTTCCTCGCGCTGCGGATAGAGGACAAGTTCAATAAGAAGACCATCCTATCCAAATACCTAAGCCTGATCTATTTCGGAGGTGGCTACTACGGCATCGAGAGTGCTGCAGGTGGCTACTTTGGCAAAGCTGTCGAGGAGCTCTCTATCTCTGAAGCCGCCACGCTGGCTGGAGTCATCAAAGCCCCGAGCATGCTTGAGCTTCGCAAATACCCTGACCGCGCCCTCAAAGCCCGGAACACGGTCCTCGCTCGGATGGCCGATGAAAACTATCTAACGGAAGTCGAAGCCACAGATCTTCAAGCCAGCTCGCTCCTGCCCTGAGAAGAATGATACCATGAAGCTCGCCCACATTGGCTCAATGACGCTTCTGGTCATGGCGTCTTGTACGACGACCAAGCCAACGTCAACACGAGCACCAACATTGCCTTCCCATCTTCCCCAGCCAAGGGGCACTTACGTCTCCCGGCCTCTTTCCATTCGCCTCGTCAGTCCAGCCAAATCGAAAGATCTGATGCCCAGCAAGTGCCTGATTCTGAGGTCCATCGAACGCCGGCCGTCTCCCCACCCTTGGAATTTGCGCGTCGCCACTAAGAGAGTCATGTAGAGCAACTTTCCAAAGTTGCTGATAGTCAACGGGTTGCCCCCCAGCATGAACTTTGAGAAGTTGTTCCACTAAAATCCCGGGCTCTCTGTCCTTGAATCAGCTCCTGTTAGATTCAACATGAACGGACGGCATGGACACGCCCGATCATCAATCGCACCAGACATCTTCGCGTTCGGCAGGAAACTCGACCGAAGGCGTCGAACGTCTGTTGGCTTTGCGCAAATATGATAGTGCCCTGGCACTGTGCCGTGAACTGCTCCAGCATGATCAAGACTCCTCAGAGCTGCACCAGCTTGCCGGCGTGGCTGCCCTCGCCATGGAGGACTATGACAACGCCAAGCTTCATCTGGAGATTTCCCTCCAGCAAAACCCCGAAGAGGTCGAAACGCTCTTCCATCTCTCGCGCTACTGGTCCGCCAAGAAACGCCCACGCGAAGCGGAATCTACCATCAAACGGGCCATCGCGCTCTTTCCTTATGAACCCGGTTTCTGGTCTCACCTCGCGTGGGTATACTACCAAGAGGGTGCGTATGCTCGAGCTCGAGAGCCTGCGAAGAAAGCACTCACCATGGCGCCTGACGATCCTCACGTCGGCAACGTGCATGCCGCCGTAATGGCCGAGTGTGAGGAAGGCACCAAGCTTGACCTGCACGCACAGGAAGCACGTTTGTTAGAAATTCTCAGCATCGATCCTGAGTCCCATGCCGTGCAGCACAACACGGGCCTCTTCTATCTCAGTGAAATGGGTGATCATGAGAAGGCAGCCCAACATCTTAGCACTGCTGCTTCATTAGATCCCACCAGCCAAACGACCCGATCACTGCTTGCCCGCGCCTTGCGACGCCTGGATCCCTTTCTCAAATGGCTCTATTTCCCCCACCAGATCACCCTCGCCTTCAAAACGTTACAACGAAAGGCTGCTCAAAACCAGTGGGGCTATGTGTCGTTAATCGCCATTTCGGGACTGCTCTTTCTTCCCCTAATCATCGGTCTCGCAGTCTGGGCCATCGGGGTCTGGCCACTCGCCAAGGCCTATGAATTTCTGACCGTGAGCGAACTTCGCGAACGCATGAAGGTCAATGGCCACCCCGGCCCACTCCACATTCACCAGTGGCCGCGCTGGGTTCGGCTCCTCGCCCTCGGTGGCATCTACGCCCTCTTCTGGTTCTGCCTTCTCGCTTTCTGGGGCTCCACGCCAGTAAAAGTCTTCCTCAGCTTGGCCATCAGTTTCGTCATGATGGAACTCTGCGGTCTCTCGCTCAAACAGCAGTTCACGCAGATCCGCGACGATTGGCGAAATCGCTAGAATCAGCTACCGAGAAGGTCGTACAGGACGTTTGTAATATCGCCAAGGTCATAGCGCAACCGCTAGTCTTTCTTCAACCGAAGCAAGCTGGACTCGGTCCGAACGACAAACCCATCATCAACCACCGCAAAGGAGGACAGACCATACTCGCCGATCTTGTTCTCGGCAACTTGCTGAAACGTTGTGCCTGGTTTGATCACGGTCGTGACGCCATCGCCATTGTGAAAGAAGAGATGCCCGGAGGCGTAGACAGGGGACGCAGAATACCCCCCTCCTCCATCAATCCGTTTCTGCCAAACTTGCTGCCCGGATGTCGCTTCAAGGCAGCTGACGATTCCCTTGTCGTCGTTCACGTAAACATGGTCGCCCACGATGATCGGCGTGCTTTCTCGAGGGATGCGTTTGCCTATTTCCCACCGGACATGTGACGACGTCACGTCACCTTTTCCCGTGGGATCGATGGCATACAAGCTCGCGGTTCCGAAACCAGAACAAACGTAGACTAGACCGTGGGCATAAAGGGGTCGAGGCACGACCGAATAGCCTTCCCCATAAAGGCTGCGCCAGATTTCTTTGCCATTGTCAGGATCATAAGCAATCACCGCCCCAGAGGCGGGACTGACAATTTGCCACCGGCCGTCAACCTCAATGGCTAGCGGTGTGCTAAACGAGAACGTTCGGGACACTTTCACATCACGGTCCGTCTTCCAAACCACCTTTCCGTTCGACTTATCCAAGGCGACGATAAAGGGGCTCTTTGTGCCATCGCAGGAGAAGATGAGCTTGTCCTCGAAGACGATCGGTGAGCCTCCATTCCCATGAAGCGGTGGGTAAGCCAACGAGTCTTGTTTCCACAGCAATGAGCCATCTCTAACGTCGAGGCAGGCCGTGCCATGGTGCCCAAAGTGAACGTAGAGCCGCCCATCTTCGACCACCGGCGTGGGAGAAGCATGGCTGTTCTTTTTGTGGAAGTCACCCACGTCCGGCTTCCCTACGATCTCTTGATCCCAGACGTTCTTCCCGTCCGCCAAGCCAAGGGCGATCGCTCGCAATGACAATCCCTTCCCAGAGTCAACGGCGGTGGTGACAAACACGCGATCTCCAACCACCACGGGTGAGGACCAACCCTTGCCGAGAACCTTCACCTTCCAAGCCACTGCGTTCTCAGCGCTCCAGCGGAGGGGCACGTCGACGCCTTCTGCGTGGCCTTGTCCACCAGGCCCACGGAAGTGAGGCCAGTCTGTTGCCCAACCAAGGGTGACACCGCAGAACGTTAAAAGTAGAATTCCAAAGTTCTTCATTTCCGAAAATGTGATGGCTTGTCACCGAACGCAAGCCAATCGCCTGAAGGCCCGTTCGTCGCCTTACAGGCCATAGCAGCTTCCAAGCTTTCCGATGCCCTTCGATATCAATTGCCCAAATACCCCAGAAACTGACAAAACTCCTGATCGGGGACGGCCTTTGGGATGATAAGTATTCTTGACCTCGTCTATGAAGACCATGCGTAGACCCTGTTTGGCTTTCTCTTGAACTGGACGCGATCAGGAACAGCTACCCAAGGCGTCGTTGTGGAACGGTCTGCTCAGCGTTCAAAGAGCACCGCTTGTTCGAAGAAGGTCGCCCATGATCCCGCCTTTGTTCTCTAGCTGGCAGGCCACCAGTTGCGGAAGGAGAACGGTGCCAACACTTTGGAAGACGTTCGAATCGGCCGACACGGCAGTGGGCGTTCATTTCGAGCAATGGAAGGATTCCTCCAACGCCCAAGCAAAGGCACCACGGACCGGAAAGAAGGCTAACAATGCGGCCTTAAAACAAAGCGGCCTCGGCGCTGCGTGTCTGGAGTCCGCGCGCCAACTCGCCGCTTACCAAGCAGTGATTCAGCTCGCCCAGTGCCCCCTCAAAACTGGGCACTAGCCCAGAACACTTTCCGAATTGCCTTCTAGGCCGCGGGACCCTTTGAACGATCGGCCCATGCTTTACAAGCCCGATGGCGATGGCTTCTGGGTCGAAGCGCAAGACCCCTACCATGACTTCCGTTTCGAGTCGTAGTGACCTCCAGATCGGGTGCCTAGGTGCTGGCCAACCGGGTTGCCTCGGTTACCTGACAGCGCTTGTGGGCCACCCAGATCTGGCACACGCGCCTAGGGTTTCGCAGGCTCAGGTTTCCTTTTGGCTGCCGCTTGGTTAGCCTCGTCGACAGCCTTGACAAAGGCCTGATCGTCTTCACTCAGCTTTGTCAACGGAAGGACACTAGCTTTCCCGCGCCCGTTCACTAACAAACGAATCTGCCCTTCCTTGATCAGCGTCAACGGTCGCTTCAACTTGGCGGGATCGCCTTCCTCGAAGGCAACCAGTTGAGCCGTGATAGACTTGCCTTCTTTACTCACAAAGGCGCGCGCCTTTGTGACGGCGACATAAGAGATGACGACCGGCTTGGTCTTCGCGCGTTTGATACCAACCACGCCACTCCCAAGAGAGCCACCCAGATCGCGTTTCTTGAACTCGGTTGGTGTCGCCGGCGTGACTGGGACCGTCTGTGCCCGTAGCGCACCAAAGGAGGTCAATGAAACGACGAGAAGAACCTGAGGCCACGCAACCATGAAGGGGAGGCTAACACGGTAGGGCCATCAAGTCATGCGGCAAGTCAGCACACCGTTAGAAGGCCATTCAGAATAACGACCACCCCGTGGGCATCAAGAATCGGTTGGCAACAGGCTACCAGACTCAACAACGGCCGGAAGAGGCTCTAAAGATCGATGAAGGACTTCGCAGTTCCAGCAATGCGAACGCCCGCATTTCAATTGGGACCAAACAGTGTCGACGTCCACTTCTACCTAGCGACGTTGATCGAAGAAACCGGCGACACTAAGAAAACGACCCAACTCTTCAAAGATTAAGTTGTGAAAGCACCGAAACACGTCGGTGCCCTAAACAATTTTGCCAGGTGCCCATGAAGTCACTCGCACGGTCGCACTCTCAAGACGAGCCGTCAAAGAGCTCCAGATAACCCGTCGTTATGGGACACGGCAGGTTGGGCATTGAAGTTCAGTCGCTCTTACAAACGTTTTGTGGAAATAGCGGAAGCCGCCGTGGAGGAGAGTGGCGGACGCCCCTATTCCCGCTATCACCTGGCCGTGGTTTACTGTCACCTCAAGCAAGATATTAAAGCGACTGAACAACCCGATCTACCTTTTAAGTACCACGCCGCAATTTCAAATCTAGCCGCTGCAAAAGCTCTACTGGCAAAGCTGCGAACACCTTGACCAGGACCAACAGGGCGGGCCGAGACGTTCATAGCAAGATGGACGGCGTGAACCCGAACAAGAGAATAAGGCTACTCTACTGGTTGTAAAGTGGCCGAAGGAGCGGGCTTCGATTGGAGGTAGGCAAAGAGGTCGTGGATCTGAGTTTCCGTGAGCGTGTCCAGAATACCCTCTGGCATGAGCGAGGTGGAGGCGTTTTCCTTCTTGAGGATGTCGCGCGTAGCCAGCGTCGTGGTGTGCCCGGTGAGGTCTTGGAGCGTAAGTTGAGTAGCGGTGAGGGCTCGGACGAATCCAGAGACAACGGTGGATTCGGCTCCTTCGGCAGTAGGACGGAGGGTGATCGCGGTGAGTTCGTATTCTTCGCGCACCCCCAAGTTGGGATCGATGATGGCGGTGACAAGGAATTCGCGGTTGCTACGGTCGTAGCCCGTAAGGTCGGGGCCGATGTGAGCCCCTTGGTCGAAAAGCTGGTGACAAGCACCGCAGAGCTGGCTGAAGACTGTGGCGCCTGCTTTGAGCTCGCCTTTGGCTTCTTCCTGATTGAGAAGGGCTAGGGTCGCCCGGATCTTGGTTTGTCTGTCCGCACTGGGCAAAGGCTTGGCGGTGAGCTTGGCCAATCGCTCAGTGAGCGATCCGTCGCCATGTCCTTTAATAACGAGGGCCTGATCAATACTCAGAGCATCGATGGAGAGACTCTTGTTTTCGAGAGCCTCGAGAATGTATTGAGCCCAAGAGGGGCGGCCAGAGAGCACTGTAAGAATGTTTGGTAGGAGCGCCTCATCTTGGATCTTGAGGAGTCGTAGAGGGATCGTGGCATCCTCTGCTCGTTGAAGCGCGTGGATTGCCGCGCGTTGCACATTGGGATCCGAGTCCTTCTCGGCCAGGGTCAGGAATGTTTGGATAAGTTCTGGGGTAGGGGACTCGCCAAGTGCGCTGATGAGTTGTAAGCGGCCTTTGCCTGGACTTTGAATTCGTCCTAGAGCGGTTTCGCGGGCGCCGTGACTATTGAGCCGTAGCCCGAAGAGAAGTAGCTCGAGACTCTGGGGATTTGCTGCTGAAGCTTTGGCCAAGGCAAGGTCAAGCGTTTCAGGAATGATCGTTAGGGTGATGCCTTGCAAACCGAGATCGATCCCGCGCACAAGAATTGGGATCATGGCATCGGGCGCCATATCTAACAGTATACCTAAGCGATTGAGATTAGCTTCGGAAGGGTCCGACGCGAGGCGGCGCGCGAGCAGGGTGGCGAGCTTGGTTTCGACAATGGGTGTTTGCCAGAGTGAGGTGTCAGCTAGCCAGGAGAGGACCGATTCTGGCGATTGCGTGGCATGGGTTTCCAAGGCCCACCAAAGCTGTGAGGGGATGTAGGTATCGCTCGTAAACTGTTCAGTAAGAAGGATTTGAGTGAGTAGCGGTAGCGCTTGATGGGTGGGCAGGCGCTGTAGAGAGGCCGCGAGTTGGGAAATGAATTGTGGGGCAGAACTACGGGCAAGACTGTGAATGACTTCGTAGAGCTGCGGCGAGACGGGTTGGCCGCGATCGGCTAAAAGGCGCAGGGTCCAAAGACGAACGTGGACATCCTCATGTTGAAGAGCAGCCAGAGCGGTCAGTTCGTCGAGGCCTCCCAGTAGGTGGAGGGTCCACAGGTGATCAAGCTTGAGGGTTCTCTTGAGAACGGGGATAATGGTAGAATCGTTTCGTTCTACTAACAAACGCCTTGCTGTCCATCGATGCCATTTGTTGGGGTGGTCAAGATAGGAGACGAGCGCTTGGGTAGTGGCTGCCGAGAGATTGGTTTGGGAATAACGTTTTCCTTCGCGATGACGAAGACGGTAGAGGCGACCGTGGTCCCGGTCCCAATTATCGCGGGGGTCAACGTGGGTAATGCGGGCATCGTAAAAATCGGCAATGTAGAGAGCCCCATCCGGCCCGGTTGTTGCGTGAACGGGTCGGAACCAGATGTCTTTTGTGGTGATGGCTGCTGGCAAGACCGTGCTTCGGAAGGTGCTGCCATCCGGTTCCAGAGCGAGAATGGCGAGTTCGTTCGCCAAGCAATTGACCCCAAAGAAGTGGCCTTCATGGCCAGGAAAGGCTCCTCCTGCGTAGGGAACCCATTGATTCACGAGGCGCGGCTGCTTGCCCTCGATGGGGATGCCGTAAAAGTAATCGAAGGCATGGGGGTTTGTGTGAGGGCCATGTTTTCCAAAGCCTTTCTGGTAGAAGCCGCCCTGGACAAAGTAGACGGCTTGCATACCGCCATTGGTACCGGAGTAGAGGCGGCCCTCGGCATCAAAGTCGACCCCGAAGGTATTCCAGCCTCCTTCGGCAAAGAGCTCGAATGCATAAGTCTTTGGATGATAACGCCAGATGTTCTGACCGAAAAACGCGAGGGGGGCCTGCTCGGGCTTCGCCGTGACCCGGATACGTGCCGTCACTGTGCTTCCGGTGCATCCGTAAAGCCAACCATCCGGTCCCCATTTGAGGGAGTTGGCGACCGAATGCGTGTCTTCCAATCCGAAGCCTGATAGATGCACAATAGGCGCTTTGTCAGGAATATCATCTTGATTCTCGTCAGGAAAGAAGAGGAGGTAGGGTGGGTTCATGACCCAGACACCACCATTTCCTTGGCAGGTGGAGGTCACGATGTTGAGGCCATCGGCGAAGACTTTGTGAGAATCAAAGGTGCCGTCGCCATCGGTGTCTTCATGGATCGAGATGCGATCTCGACCGATGAATTTCTGGTGCTCGGGCTTCTCGTAGGGTGGGGGAGGTGGGACGGCGTCGAAGATAGATCGAAGGTGATTGTCCCAGGTAAGCACCTGAAGTCCAGCAGGTTGTGGATACTGGATGTATTCCGAAACCCAGAGACGTCCGCGCTCGTCGAACTCGGTATAGAGGGGCTGAGTGATGGTAGGTTCCGTGAGGACAGTTTCGATAATAAAATCGTCGCCAGGCTTGAGGGCGGCAAGAGCGTCGACAGGTGGAAGTGGGTCACCTTTGCCTTCAATGTTTGAGTGGACGTTCTTATTGCCTTCGAAGCGTTTACGCACGAGCGCCATGTCTCGATCGCGACCATCGGTGTCGGCTGGGACAATCCCTAGGTGGCCAGCCGGCTGCTCCACTTGACGTTTCTGATAGGCCAGGGTTCGATCTTCGGGCCATTGGGCGTGTTCTTTCTGATCCCCTTTGATAAAATCCCAGGTGCCACTGAGATCGATCGCGTCTTCCAACCGGCCTAATTGTATGGGCCCTTTGAGCAGTCCACCTTGGCCGCCGTGATCGTAGACTCGGAACGCCACGAGGTTGGATTCGCCAAACCGGATCATGTCCGGATCGATTACGGCGGGTCGGCGCACGTCGCTGGACGGTTTGGCGTAGAGAGGCGGAAGGCCACCATTGGCCCCGACCTTCTCACCATTGAAGTAGGCTTCGTCCACATCATCGACCGCATTCACACTGAGGAGAAGGCGGCTCCCACGCCACGATTCGGGAATCTCAACGGCACAGCGATACCAGGCAAAGCCATCGTAATCCCCGACCTCGGATTCCCAACTGCCAGGGACCTGGATCGGCTGCCAGTTCTGCGCCTTGAGGCTGGCCGTGGTGATGAGAAGGATCGCGATGAAGTGGTGCACGACGACAGGGTAAGCGAGATCGTAAACCTGCGTCCAGGCAGGGAAAGCACTATTGTGGATAGAGGCAGAGGAGAGATCCGATCAGTTGATTGAACAACGGAAGTCACCGAGCATACGAAATGAGTGTTTTGGGTTTGTCCTGAACGAGAAAGGCTTGGGCGTTCTCACTCAAAATCCTGCATCGGAATCGATGCTTGTGGTTGGTCACCTTCGAGTTCGGCTGGACATCCGGTTGCTCCCTAGGAGAATGGCCATCATGCGATGGAAGAACGCTCGTCAAAGCCAGAACGTCGATGATCGACGTGGGAAACATGGTGGTAAGAGCGTGATGGGAGGAGGCATCATGGTCCTCTTGATGGCCTTGTTCGCGATCTTCATTCAAAAGAAGCCAGTTCAGCAGGTGGTCCAAGAGACCATGCAGCGTCAGCAACAGAGTGGGCAACAGCAGCTTGCTTACGAACCCACGCCGGAAGAGCAAGAGTTGGCGGCCTTCACTAGAGTCGTTCTAGCATACACTGAAGATGTTTGGAAGAACATTTACCCGCAAATGGCGCTCAAGTATCGTGGATCCAGGCCACAGTATGAAGAGCCCGTACTCGTGCTCTTCTCTGGTGTCACGCCAACGGCTTGCGGCACGGGCCAAGCCGGGATGGGTCCCTTCTATTGCCCCGGAGATAACCAGGTTTACATTGACGTAAGTTTCTTCAATGAGCTGGAGGAAAAGTTTGATGCACCAGGTGACTTCGCGCAGGCTTATGTGATTGCCCAAGAAGTCGGACACCATATTCAGAATCTGTTAGGCATCTCTAATCAGGTGCAGTCTCAGAGGCAACGGCTTTCCAAGGAGGCTTACAATCGTCTCTCGGTGAAACAAGAATTGCAGGCCGACTACTTGGCCGGCGTGTGGGCTCACCACACTCAGCGGCAGTTTGATGTGCTCCAACGCGGGGACATCGAGGAAGGCATCCGGGCAGCCATGGCGGTCGGCGATGACACGATCCAGCGGAAGGCGACGGGACGTGTCGTGCCCGAAAATTTCACTCACGGGAGCTCGGAACAGCGCATTCGGTGGTTCACGATGGGGCTCAGATCAGGCGATCCGGTCGCCCATTCGCCCTTTGAACTGGACGACCAGCAGCTTTAGAGGGGGTAATTATGGGCAGACGTGTCGTTCCAGAGAAGCTCGACTCCCTGCCTGCCGACGCTCCTGAGGCGTCGCGATCGCGGCAGGACTTGCAGCGTATCAATGCACTCATGGGTAATCATGCTTGGGTCATGGGAAGCCTGGGCAATCGGCTTCCCGGACAGGTGGTGGAGCTTGGCTCGGGTGATGGTCAACTGGCCAATGCGTTAGTGGAGCTCGGTTGGAAAGTGACGGCGGTCGATCTCGCACCGAAGCCATCCAGTTGTTCCTCCGAAGTGAATTGGCTGCGTGTCGATCTGCGCGATGTGGTGGACGAGTTGGAGGGTGATGTCCTTCTCGGCTGTCTCGTTTGGCATCATTTTCAAAACTCGGAATTGAACAACTTCCGGAAATTAGTCGGTGGCTTTCATGGAGTCCTTGCCACAGAACCCTGGCGGGTTCCTCATGCGCGTTTGTTAGGAATGGCACTTTGCCCATTTATTAACAGCGTGACCCGTCATGACATGTTTGTCAGTATCAAAGCGGGGTTTCATCGAGGTGAACTGCCGTCCTTGCTCGATCTTTCCATATCAGACTGGGAAATTCAGGAAGCGGTGACGCTGCTCGGAGCGTATCGTTTTGAGGCATGGAGGCGGTAGGCATAAAAAAGCAGATCGCGATCGCCGGCGGTGGTCTTGCCGGCCTCGCTTTGGGTATAGGACTGCGCCGACGGGGCATTCCAGTAACCTTGCACGAGGCCGGTGCTTACCCTCGGCATCGGGTGTGCGGTGAGTTTATCAGTGGGTTAGGGGACGACACGCTCGGTGTGCTGGGACTGGAACGGGTCCTGGAAGGAGCTCAGCAACATCGACGCACGACATGGTTTGTTCGCGATCAGCAGGTGTTTCAGGGAACTTTACCTGAACCGGCCCTTGGGATCTCCCGCTTTCTTCTAGATCAAAGGCTGAGTGAATCCTTTCGACAATCAGGCGGTAGCCTGATTACGAGATCGCGGGTTCCCGACGAAAACGTTCCCGGTCTTGTCTGGGCCGCCGGTCGGCATCGAACGAAGGGGCATCTCTGGCTCGGCCTGAAGGCGCATGCGCTCAACTTGACCATGACGGACGGCCTAGAAATGCATTTGGGCAGGGGGATCTACGTCGGCCTTACCCCTGTGGAAGCTGGGCGTGTGAATGTGTGTGGATTGATACGCGACGCCTCGACTACGACAGCCAAAGGCTCTGAAATGTTTCTTGAGCTCATTGAAAAACGCGGTCTTACCGGTTTGGCTTCTCGGCTGAGAAATCACGACATCGATCCTGATTCGTTCCAGGGGGTGAGCGCGCTCGCCTTCGGCCCCGTCGATACTGAATCCCCAGGATGCCGCATTGGCGACGCCCACAGTCTAATTCCACCATTCACAGGGCATGGCATGGCGATGGCTTTCCAGGCTGCAGAAAGCGTGTTGCCCTACTTGGAGTCGTATTCCAAAGGCTCTTCGGACTGGCAAACGACAGTCGAGTCCTCTCAGCATTCCCTGGCCCATCGCTTCAAACGGCGCCTCCAAATAGCCTCGCGGCTTCATCCTTTTCTCCTAGGTTCTATCGCTCAGACCATGATTGGCTGGAGCGGGCGGATGGGATGTTTGCCTTTCCAAAGGCTCTATCGTGCCGTCCGGTAACCAAGCAATTCCATGTTTCTGTGTTCTATTTCCAGCGCGTTTCCGCCTGCCTCATTCACGCAGACCGATTGCTGGGATGCGCTTGAACAGTTTGGACAAAAGCGTGGGTTAAGCGACCGATCAATGGGGTTGTTAGAAAAGATTCTGTCAGGTGATTCTGGAATTGATCAGCGGTCCTTTGCCCTGGGTAGACCGGAGACAATCTTTCAGATGGATGCCCAGCAACTCAATGAGGCTTTTGAGATTCATGCACCCGCCTTGGCGAGCGAGGCATTGAGGGAAGCATTAGATCAGGCTGAAATCACAGCGTCAGAGCTCGACGCCCTGTTCGTTTGTACTTGCACAGGCTACCTTTGTCCGGGTGTTTCCAGCCATGTTGCGGAACGTCTAGGGCTTCGTTCCGACGTCTATTTGCAGGATCTTGTCGGCCTTGGCTGCGGAGCGGCCATTCCTCTCATGCGTGCTGCCGATGGGTTTCTCAAAACCTCAGATCGCGAACTTCGAGTGGCCACCATTAGTGTTGAGATCTGTTCGGCCTGCTTCTACATCGACGATGATCCAGGCGTGCTCATCAGTCTCTGCCTGTTTGGGGACGGCGCCAGCGCTTCCATCTGGAACAATCTATCTAAATCGGGTTTGTGGTGTGCCCATGACTTTCAGTCTGTGCATCGCCCGGAGCACAGGGAGAAGATCCGCTTCGTCAACGCTCAGGGAAGGCTCCGCAATCAGCTACACCGCTCTGTACCAAAATTGGCGGCAGGTGCTGTCGGTGAACTCTTCAGTAAGGTGCACCTGAAGCCGGACGTGGTTCTTGCCCACACCGGCGGTCGCGATGTGCTCACTGCCTTGGCACCGGTCTTCGATGAGGAGTCACTGCCGCATTCGGAAAAGATTCTTCGCAAATATGGCAATGTTAGCAGCCCGTCGGTGATGCTGGCCTTGGAATCTTGTTTAACACAACCTTCTAATAAGCAACAACTTTGGCTGACAAGTTTTGGTGCTGGCTTTTCGGCCCATGGCTGTCACTTAACCAAACTAACCTAATGGAGTCGACTAGTGATAGATGCCGTATTGGCTTACTTTTGACGTTAGGCCTGTCAGTTATGTTGTTAGGATTGGCTTTTTGCTGGCTCCTGGCCCGCGGTTATTCTGCTGCCAAGGCCTACGATTCGTGGATTCCGACACCGGCAAAGGTAGTTTCCGCCTGGATCGAGACCATTCCACAGCCAGGTTCCGAACCTCCGCGCTACGAATTCCAAGTTCGCTACGCCTACCACGCCGGCGGTGCCCCACAGACGGGCACTCGGCTCAAGGAAATCCCCGGAAACACCAGACAGCGGGGCAAGGTCGAGAAACTGGAGAACCAGTTCTCCGTTGGCAACGAGGTCACCTGTTATGTGGATCCAACGGTCCCGGGAATGGCCATCCTAATCAGACCTACCAAGGCACCGGGCTACACTCTCTGGTTTCCGGGTCTTTTTGTCGTTGGTGGTGCCGGGATGTGTTTCTCGGCAATACGACGCAAACGTCTGCCGTGAGCTCTAGTTTCGTTTCTCAAGCCACACCGCAATAATGGCGATATCGGCTGGGGTCACCCCGCTCACTCGGTTCGCCTGGCCGAGGGTCGCCGGCCGAATCGTTTGCAGTCGATCTTGGGCCTCCCGTTTCAGACCGGAAATCTTGGTGTAGTCAAGGTCCTCTGGGAGTTTCCGCTTCTCCATCTTCTGGGTGCGGGCGACCATCTCTCGCTGGCGATTGAGGTAGCCATCGTATTTGAGATCGATTTCGACAAGGTCCCAGATCTCGGTTGGCACATCACCCCGTAGATCTCTGGGTAGATTGTCATACGTATTCTCAGGTCGTCGGAACCACTTTCTAAGGGGTAGTCCTTCAAACTTTCCTTTCTCGACGGTTTTTCGAACCTTGTTTAACTCATCGATTTTTTGATCGTAAATAGCCAGACGTTCATCCGTGAGTAGCCCGGCAAGTTGTCGTGCTTTTGTTGTGAGGCGTTGGTCTGCATTATCCTGGCGAAGCAGTAGGCGATATTCGGCTCGACTCGTGAACATGCGGTAAGGCTCGATCACGCCCTTTGACACGAGATCATCAATCATCACCCCAATGTAGGCTTCGTCTCTTCCGAGAACGAAAGGCCCTTCACTTCGCACCTTGGTGGCGGCATTGATTCCTGCCATAAGTCCCTGAGAGGCGGCTTCTTCATATCCGGACGTCCCATTAATCTGGCCGGCGAAGTAGAGGCCACCGATTCGCTTGGTCTCAAGAGTGGTGTGGAGCTGGGTTGGAGGGCAATAGTCGTATTCTACGGCATACCCAGGACGGATGATTTCCGCCTGTTCCAAGCCTGTAACCGAGCGGATAAACGCAAGTTGGACGTCATAGGGTAGACTCGTAGATACCCCATTTACATAAAACTCTCGGGTGTGGCGACCTTCCGGCTCGAGGAATAATTGGTGGCGATCCTTGTCTGCGAAGCGAACGACCTTGTCTTCAATAGAGGGGCAATAACGAGGGCCGACGCCCTCAATGCGTCCGCAGTACATTGGGGACTTATCGAGATTGGCTCGGATGATGTCGTGCGTCTTTTCGTTGGTGTATGTGGTCCAGCAGGGAATTTGTTCCATGTGGAACAAAGGGTCTCCCCAATCATTGAGTGTGTGCACCTCCTGAGCCTCTCGTTTTACTTTGTCCGAAACATAGCTGAATCGAGGACAATCAGCATCTCCCTCTTGGATATCACATTTCGATAGGTCGATAGATCGACCGTTGAGACGACAAGGTGTGCCCGTCTTAAAACGATCCACTTCGAAACCTAGATCTTTGAGATTGTCGCTAAGGGTCGAGAGTGAGTCTCCCATGCGCCCCCCCTTCTGGTTCTGAAGACCAACATGCAGCAATCCACGCATGAACGTCCCTGTAGTAATGATGACCGACTTTCCTGCAATTCGAAGACCAAGGGTGGTATCGACTCCGCGAACTGCATCTTTCTCGATAAAAAGCGAAGCCACATTGCCTTGGTGAAGATCGAGATTCTCTGCAGACTCGAGGATCCACTTTAGACGATACTGATACGCCTTCTTGTCGGCTTGGGCACGAGGCGCACGAACACTTGGCCCTTTTGCTGCGTTGAGCATGCGAAACTGGATTCCCGTGGCGTCGGTGTTTAAACCCATGATTCCACCCAGAGCATCGATCTCTCGAACCATGTGTCCTTTCGCCAAACCTCCGATGGCGGGGTTGCACGACATTTGGGCGATAGTATCAAGATTTTGCGTGAGCATTGCCGTCTTGCAACCGAGCCGGGCAGCCGCGAGGGCGGCTTCGGTCCCGGCATGACCGGCACCGACCACGATGACGTCGTAGTACTTGGGAAATTGAAACATCGAGAGTGAGACTTGTTCTACGTGGAACATCCGCACTTATGGATGTAGCCAGTGAAGCAACCTAGATTGCTTGAACAGAAACACGAAATCCAAAGAATACACGGAAAGGATGAAAGAACACGACTTACAACCTCCCTACGTCGCCTTCAAAGAATGGCATGTCATTTGCGATGCCCTACTCAGCGGCGAGCAGTCGATCATTCTCCGCAAGGGCGGAATTGCCGAGGGTCGCAAGGGATTCGCTTTTCAACACAACGCCTTTCTTCTATTTCCAACATTCTTCCACTCACAGTACGACGGTGTTCGGAAAGAGATCTCCGATGAACAGCGTCATGATTCCGAGGAGGACCGAGAAACAGTGGAGTTTTCGGGTTTCTGCAGCGTCGAAGGGCATGCGATACTCTCCGATTGGGGAGAGATCGAACGCCTGGAACCCTTCCACATCTGGCAGCCCAATCTGCTTCAGGAACGCTTTGATTACGGAAATCAATCGGCTTTGCACCTCGCAGTCGTCAAAACCCACAGATTTGTTGCCCCGTTACAGGTATCCTACATAAAACGCTTTGGAGGCTGCCGATCTTGGGTCGATATCCCGGAAAACGAGGTCCCTCCTTACAATACAGTGCTAGACGACAAGTCTTGGGCTGAATTTTATAGTGGTCTTGTTAACACCCTAACCACCAATCTTATACAGTGTAAATAGTTAGCTTTACTTAGCTTTTTGGTTAGCAATCGTGGAGGTTTAGATCTCAATCATAACCTGCAGTTGCTCAAACTTCCTGATCGCAATGCGGACAAGGCAAGAAGCAGTTGACTGTCACAGCTGACTAAAGTCGAATAGTTCAGCAATTTCCCAAGTTTCGGTTTCAAAAGATCGGAATCTTATCTAGGGATTGCTCCTAGAAGAAGTAACTTTCTGATCTTATGTCCGTTGTCACAGTAGTAGCATCCAACCTCCGCCGCGGGATGGCGATCAAGTATAAAGGCGACTCGGGAATTCTTCTCGAAGTCGAACATCGGTCCCCTGGAAAGGGAGCCGGTTTCGTGCAGGTCATCATGCGGAGCTTTGCCTCCGGTAAATCAAAGGATCTGCGGTTTGCTGCAAGCGAGAAAGCCGAGATTATCCAAACTGACCGTCAGAAGCTGGAGTTTAGCTACAGCGATCCTTCGGGCATCTATTTCATGGACACGACCACTTACGAGACGGTCGAGTTGCCAAAAGAGTTATTGTCTGACTACGATGGGATGCTCATCGAGAACCTTGTCTGTGAGGTCCTCTTTGTCGAAGGCAAACCCGTTAGTGTCGAATTGCCTCCATCGATTGAATTGCTTGTTACCGAAGCTCCAGAAGGACTCAAAGGAGACACCGCCAACAACCCCACCAAGGCTGCAAAGATGGAAACCGGCCTGGAAGTACAGGTACCCCTGTTTGTGAAAGAAGGCGACCGGATCAAAATCGACTCTCGGACGGGCAAGTACGTAAGCCGCGCTTAGTCCGACTGGCTTATGGCCAGCGACCGCCCCTCTCCAAAGAAGAAAGCTTCGCGGCCCAAGAAGAAGGCTGCTGCCAAGAAGCGTGCAACGCCCAAGAAACGTCATTCTGCGAAGAAGAACCCGGCCCGCACCACTCGATGCGAAGCACCGGCTCCCTATTGGAGGCTCGTCGCACGCGCGGCGTGCATTCTCCTTCTGACGCTCCTTGCGGGGATTACAACACTGACATTTCTTCAAAGCATCTCAGCTGTTAAGGGGATATCCTTTCTTACTACTGAACCGGTCTTCTTCTTTGGGATGGGAATGCTCGTCCTCCCACTTCTCGTCTGGGGATTCTCGGACCAACTTCTCTACCTGTATGTGTTTGGACACGAGCTAACCCACGTCATCTTCATCTATTTGTGTGGTGGGAAAGTCTTTGGCGATATTCGTGTCTCGGTGACCGGCGGACATGTTGTCGCTAACAAATCAAACTTACTCATCTCCCTTTCACCCTATTTCGTTCCATTCTACACCGTTCTCATTGGGACTGGGTTTCTCGTGGCGCGACTACTCGTGGATCTAAACGCCACGATCCAACTTGGGCCTTTAGCGTTCAAGCCAATGTATCTGTTTTACGCAATGATTGGATTTAGCTGGACCATGCATATCTACTACACGCTGACCATGCTTTTGAAAGACCAGCCTGATTTACACATGAACGGCACGCTCATGTCTCTCTTGGTCATCTATTTGGCGAATAGCATTGTTGTCACCGCCTTCGTCATCTTGGCTTCTAGCTCCGTCACCTTGCGGAGCTTTCTGACCGATTGGTCGACCAATATGATTAATCTCTGGAACGCTACCCTGTTCCGAATCGCCGCTTTAGTTTGGTGAACCTGAACCGGCGGTCTACGATGTCGTCATGACCACACCCTTCCTTCCGCCACGTATTGTTGCGCCCTCGATCTTGGCATCCGACTACGGCAAATTTGGAAACGAAGCTGCCGATGCCGAAGCACAGGGTGGCGACTGGCTGCACCTCGATGTCATGGACGGCCATTTCGTAGAGAATATCTCGTTTGGACCTGGTGTCGTGAAAGCATTGCGACCACACACCAACCTGTTCTTTGACGTCCACCTGATGATCACACGTCCCGATCACTATTGGGAGGCTTTTGCCAAGGCTGGAGCCAACGGTATCACCGTACACGTGGAGTCGCATCACGACGTCCGAATGACGCTCAAGAAGATCCGCGAAGCAGGTATCAAAACAGGCCTAGCTTTGAATCCCTCAACGCCCTTCGAAGAAGTACAACCTTTCCTGACAGACATCGATCTACTCCTAGTCATGACCGTGGTTCCCGGATTTGGAGGACAGTCATTCATGCGTGAGACTTTGCCAAAGATCGAAGCAGGCGTGGCTGAACGCAATCGGCAAGGGCTTCGTTACCACATTGAAGTGGATGGCGGCATTGATGCTCATACTGCCGCGGACGCAACCCGTGCTGGTGCTAATGCACTGGTAGCCGGCACGACGATCTTCAAAGCAACAGATCGCGCTGCGGCCATCCGTTCCCTGCGCGACGCTTAATCCAAGTCCTCTAACTTGGAAATGCGCGCTCGATCCGTGGCAGCTTCTTCGTCGTGGCCAAAAGCCTCGTGTATCGAGGCCCTTGCCTCATAATAATCTGGCTGCAGAGGTTCCAGGGCAATCGCTTCGGTCAAATCTGCAATAGCGCCTTTGTAATCCCTCAGCGCCGAGCCACGCATTGATCCGCGAAGGTAGTATACTTTGGCGGTCGGAGCCAAGTCCAAAGCCTTCGTAAGATCTGCTTCCAGCTCTTTTGAAACGATGGGAAACCTTTTCGCGATCAATTCCCCCAGTCCTGCGGCGTCGAGATCGGCGTTATCGTCGAGGTCAGCGACAGCTTTGGGGTTGATCATGAGTTGTGGATTGGCCATGAGAAATTCTGCCCGTTGGACCAAGGCGTCTCCGTCGTTGGGACTAAGTTCGACAACTCGATTGTAACTTTTAAGTGCGTTTCGTTCCTGGCCCGGAAAGTTTTGCAAGGCATAGGCCCGAGCCGAAAAGACATCACTGCTATGAGGACAAATAGCCTCAGCTCGTTCAAAGTCGCTGAGGGCCTTAGCCAAGCGACAATTCTTTCCCAGCTTCTCTATGGCCCTTCGAAACAGCTTGTCGTTACCTCGAATGGTATCCAACACACTCACTCCAGATTCTTGCATGGCTCTCAGAATCTCATCCCATTCCTCATCCATCGACCACGTCAAATAGGTGTACCCTCGGGCCAGGAATGTCCCAACACTGCGCTGGTTGTTCCTTATGGCTCGATTCAATAACTTCAGACCGTCAGCCCGCGTCCCTTCGTCGGAAGTTAGAAGGTCTCCCAACGCTTCCAAAGCAAGTGTTTCATCTGGCGCAATTTTAAGAGCTTTCTGAGCGTGATTAAGTGCCCTCGCTTCACTGTGAAAGCCCGTGCCTTTTTTCGAATAGGTGTATGCTAGACCGACTTGGGCAAGCAAGTTGCTAGGATCCAGTTTGAGCGCTCGCTGATAGTTTCGAAAGGAATCATCCGGAGTGCCCATCCCAGGATGCCCTGGCAAGTCACCCAAGATTCGAAACACGTCAGCAGAATCTGGCGCAATTTCCAAGGCCTTCTCTGCGTCGGCTTTCGCCTTGATAGGGTCGTAGAATCGAGCATCCCAACCCGTGTAGACATCAGCCCGAGCAATGTAAGCAGTAGCATTTCTCGGCTCCAACTCCAGGACCTGGTCAATATCCGCCAAAGCATTCGCGTAGTCGAACGTCCGCCAAAGGTAGTAGAGCCCCCGTTTCAAACGAATCTTTGTATCGTAAGGCTTCGCCTCGAGCGCACGTGTGAGCCCGGCCACCAGCAGGGCATCTTCGTCTTTTCCAGAATCAGCAAAACCCGTAGAGACCTGGAAGCCCAGAAGGATACAAAGAAGCCATTTGCCAACCATAACGCCAATCCTAATGGTCCTCATAACGGAGCACAAGCTCTCTAAGCTATGGAAATAGCGCACTCTACACCTTGGTTAAGGTCTCCCAAGGACCCGTGATCGCCAACGTGATACCGGGTTTCTGAATATTCACGAAGAGCGTGGGATGATTCGGAGCAAAGCAGACGCCACACATTTCCGAATTTCCTAGATAAGCACTGCGAGCGAGTGTGTAGATTTCGCCGTTTGGTGTGATGCCGCGAATGTACTGCTCCTTTGCTCCATCCTCACTAAGCACCACATCACCCCATGGAGCGACCGTCAGGTTGTCCCCATATTCTAACAAACTCGTGTCGTTTGGCTCCAAATAAAGCGTGACCGTGCCGGGCTCCTTAGCCTCATCTTCTGTTCCCTCAGCGCGGCTAGGACGATAGACAAAGATCTGCCCGGACTTCGCAATGCCACCACTGGTGCAGGCAAAGTAGATTTGGCTATTCCCATACCACATCCCCTCGCCACGAGCGAAACGGGCCGCGCCCGCTTTGAAAGCATCCGTGCGCAGTTTATCGTCCGGGCTATCCACGTCTTCAAGAGTCATCCATTCCACCTCTAAGGGTTCGCCTACAGGAATCTTGCCCTCTCCGGTGTCCGGCCAATTTCGCGTATCGCAGGACTTCTTGCTTTTGATCACCAAGGCCTGAAGTACACCACCAGCCTTTAGATTGCCTGGCTCATTCGGAATGTAGCGCGTGATAAGTCCATCATCGCGGTCCTCGGTTTGATAAACGATTCCGCTCGCCGGATCGACCGCCACGGCTTCGTGATTAAATCGCCCCATCTCTTTGAGGGGAATGGGTTCACACAATCCCACTTTCGCCGTGGCCGGCACTTCAAAGTTATAGCCGTGGTCATGCTCAAGATACTCCTCATGCTTGGAAAGTTCTTTGGCTTCTTTCTTCTTAGCGTCCTTCTCAATGGCGACCTCGTTCTCAGGTGCCACGTCTTTGGCCTCCTTCTTCTTCGCAGCTCTCTTGGCATTCCTCTCCTTCTTGCGCTTCTCGCGCGCCTTGCTTTTCTCCTCTTCTTTGATTTCCTGGGCGTTTTTCGGACGAATCACTGTTTCTTCGCAGGTGATCCAGGTATTCCAGGGCGTCGGACCACCAGCACAGTTGCGAGCAGTGCCAGCCAAGCTCAGAAACTGCTTCTCCACCTCGAGCGTCTTGGGATTGAAGACGACATTCGTGGTGCCTCCAATCTGCGGACGCACTCCATTGCCTTTATCAAAGATACGGCTGGAATCCACTTTCAAAAGATGTTCATTCGCGATCCCAAATGGGCTTAGGAAGGTCTGATTGTCGTCCAACTCGTGATTCCTCACCAAGACCACCCGCCCATTCTCGCCGGCAAAAGCCGCCATCCCATCAGGACCACCAGGAGTGCGCAGGCCATCCGACATCGGGTCACCCGTAATAGAGATAACTTTGTAAGAAAAGCCCTCAGGTAAATCGAGGATCCGCGCCGGATCAGGAATTAGTTTTCCGTATTTCGCCACCTCGCTGCTGTATTTCTGGCTCGGCTTGGCCTGGGCGGCTGTAAGGAGGAAACGCTCCAGACCAACGAATCCAGCGGCGACAGCACCGCTCCCCTTAAGAAATTGCCTACGTGATCCCTTCATATGCTGAATCTCAATAAAATTGATAGTTAATAGATTGCAAGCATGTAACGACTACACCACCAATGCTTAACGAAGAAACGATCAACAGGGTCCAAGCACAACGCAAGGCACAGCCTCAACTAGTAGATCATCCTATAATGGTTCCTACCTCTTGCAGCGCTCCCGAATAAGCGGCGCCTACACCACTTCCTAAAAACCACGCTACCAAGAATCTACGCGACTTCCCTACTTCATCATCGCGAAACGCTTACGCAGCAGATCCGCTGCCTTGGCATCGCCAATCTTCTCTTGGCTCGCATCGATCCACTTCTGCTCGAGGATATTCTTCGTAGGACGGTCTTCTTCGTAGAAGACACCGAATTTCCCGGGATACTGATCTTCCGCAAGCTGATAGGCTGAGACGTCATTGGTAACGTCGTGACGCTCTGCGTCTTCGGGCGTGTCGTCCCATTTCTTCTCGTCGATGGTTTCAAAGACTCCACCTTTTCTGGGAATGCTGTCATCGAACGATCCAGGATTAAAGATGACGCATTCCGAAAGTGTCTGCACAACAGAGAAGCCAGGATGCAAGATGGCACGCTCATACATGGCCATCATGTGCTTCACCTGAGATGCATGAGAGCGGGCCACGAATGTCGCGCCTGCCGAGATGAGCTTACGCATCGGATTGACAGGACGGTCGATCGCGCCTGTTGGATCCGTCTTGGACTTGTAGCCAATCCGCGAGGTAGGCGACGTCTGCTTCTTTGTCAGACCATAGACGTAGTTGTCCATGATGACGTAAGTGAGATTGATGTTCTTGCGAGCACAATGCTCCAAGTGGTTGCCACCAATAGAAAATCCATCACCGTCTCCACCAAAGACAAAGACGTGGGTGTCTGGACGAGAAAGGCTCACGCCGGTAGCAAGAGGCAGCGCGCGACCATGAATAAAATGCAGGCCGTGCGAATTGACGAAATAAGGAAAGCGTGAAGAACAGCCGATACCTGCAATCGTGACGATCTTTTCTTGAGGGATCTGAAGTTTCTCCAGGACTTTGAAGAACGAGGCTAGGACAGCAAAGTCACCACAGCCAGGACACCACGTCGGGTGATCAGCACTGAGTTGCTTCTTCGTGAGTTTCTCGGGGGCGGCGACGGCAATGTCGGACATGATTCCGTAAGGATTAGAGTTTGGCGGAAAATTAGGAAGAAATCTGCGTGTGGTGGTCGACGCCTGCAACAATTTCGCGGATCTTAAAGGTCAAACCATCAGTTTTCGTGATACTCTTGATGGCCGGATTACAATAGGCCGAGCGGAGTAACGTGGCGAGTTGACCATTTCCATAGAGGCCTTGGTCATTTAATTCAGCCACAAGCACGTGTTCAAATTTCTCGAAGAGCGAACCCAAATCTGCAGGGAGTGGATGAAGATGCCTGATCTGCGCATGACTCACTTTGCGGCCCGCATCTTGTAGGCGGCCGGCTGCTTCGCGCAACGGACCAAACGTGCAGCCCCAACCAACCAAGAGAATCTCGCCGCTCTCTTCACCAAAGACTTCGGGCATGGGCAATTCAGCTTGGAGTTGCTTGATCTTCTCGCGCCGACGATCGGTCATCTTCTGGTGAAGCTCAGGATTCGCGGAGGGATGGCCCCACTCATCATGCTCAAGGCCCGTCACCACGGGATACTTGCCACCCAGCATCTTGGTGCCCGGAGGCGCATGTTGGGTCAGGCTATCCAATGGATAGGGTTTGAATTCTTCTGGGCGAGGAGTGAGATCGGGACCAGAGTCATCGGCCACGACCACGTCCCAGTCTGGCTCTTCAAACACCTCAATTCGGGAGGAGAGGGCCTGATCAGAAAGAATGATGACCTGCGTACTGTATTTCTTGGCAATACGGCAGGCCTCCAACGCGATGTGGAAACAGTCTTCCACATCCTGTGGTCCAAGGACCACCCGAGGAACATCCCCATGGCTCCCATAGATTGCTTGCATCAGATCACTCTGCTCCACGCTAGTGGGAAGGCCCGTACTTGGTCCACCACGCTGCACATTGATGACGACGAGCGGCAGTTCGGCCATGCACGCGTAACTCAGCGCTTCCATCTTGAGAGACAGACCTGGTCCTGAACTACCAGTCACCGCAAGGTGACCCGCAAACGAATATCCCAGTGCAGCCGAAACGGCACCAAGCTCATCCTCACATTGCAAGAAGAGACCTCCATACTTCGGCAGCTCCGAGCGGAGCACCTCCATGATGGGAGACCATGGCGTGATTGGATAACCTGCACCATAGCGCACGCCGCCAGCCAACAAACCATAGGTCAGCGCGGTGTTACCATCCGTCGTGACCCGATCCGTCTTCTCCGAGAGACCTGCCTTGAGATTGTAACGATTCTTGAAGAGATCGCCAATCGGATAGGCATAACCAGCATCGAAGGCGAGCATGGCATTGCGGAGCACACTCTCATCCTTCTTGCCAAACTGACGGTCGATGATCTCACAGAGCTTCTTCCGATCCAATTGGAAAATCGTCGTGATCAAGCCAAGGACGAAGAGGTTTTTACCACGTGACTTGGTCGAACCACCGATTGCCTCGATAGTTGTGCTAGTCATAGGAATGCCCACATACTCGTAGCGCTTATCTGTCAGATCCGGCTCTACGAAATCCGTGTCATAAATGCAGATACCGCCTTCTTTCAGCGAGCTAAGATGATCCTCATAGCTGTGTTGGTAGAACGCGACGAGGAAATCCGTGTCATCACCAGCCGACAAGACTTCGCCAGATCCCAGGTGTACCTGGAAGATAGAGGGCCCTCCCGAAATGGTCGACGGGATGGTCATGTAAGTCATGACCTCGCGTGCACTACGCCCGGCAAGCCGGGCAAGAAATCCTCCAACAGTCTGAATACCGTCCTGTGAGTTCCCGGCGAACCGGATCACGGCGTCTTGCAGATCTTCCAATGGAAGGGCGGATGATTCCGAAGTGTCTACGGAATCCTTGAGGGGAGCTTCGTCTGCGGCAATGGTCATGATGAAACCCGCATGGTTTCCATGATTATGGGGTGCGTGCCGTTTCAGTAACATTCCTCACCCTCTTGACAACCTATTTGACGCCTATTTGTACGCTAATTCTTCAACGAGCAAATAGCCCACTGTCAGACCCCTGAAAAGGCCCTTCTACTCTGACGCAAAAAGGGGACAGAGCTTAAGCCCTGTCCCCTTCCATGAAATGCTTCTTAGATTGAAGCGTCTGCTATGCAGATCACTTCACACGCACATCGTCCAGCGCGAAGCCGAAGCCATCGTTGTCCATGTCGTCATCCGTAAGGAGCCGGAACAGAATCTTAATCTGCTGGTCACGGGCCTCTGCAGGAATCGGGCGGTTGAACTCAACCCAGCCGCCGCTCTCGCCAAGAAGCACCAACCCAGAAGAAGGATCAGTCTCCAAAAGCTCCGTGCCACTTTCATCGAGGAAGTTCACCTCGACACCTTCTCCTTCGCCCATGGTCTGGTTGTAGAAGAAACGCAGTCTTGGATTATCGACTCCTCTCAGATCAAGCAAGGGGGACGTGAGTGAGGCGACCGCAAGCGAAGGATACCCATCTTCGAGACCGGTTGCATAAACGTTCTCACCCGAGAGGGCCGAGCCAAGGGAACCGCCAGGCTTGCCGAGCACCCAGACACCACCTTCAACGTTCCAACCCTCGCCACCTTCCTCAAAGCCATCTTCGAGGATTGCTGGAGGAGGCAACTGACGCACACGGTAATAGGCATTCAGAGGATCCAGGGCGGGACCAACCGCGCGAAAAACGTTGCCTTCGACCTGCGTTAAAGTCGTTTCAACATCAGCGAAGAGTGCATTGTCCGCACTCGACTGCAACAGATGTGGAGCGGTAGGATCGAGGACCTCGAAATCGAGGGTTACATTGGTACCATCATGTGAGAACGCCACCACAGGGAGGCGAACCGCAGGCGGTGCAACCAGAGCCACGGACGGCTCTAACACACCTGCACCTGCACCGTCTTTGGCCAACAAGACAGGGCTAGGACCGCCTGCGCCAATGCCGAAGACTTCGAAATAGGCACCGCCGCCACGCTCAAATCCAATGAACTCGATGTCGTAGCTTCCAGCTTCCAAATCAATGCTCGCGATCGTGTTGCTATTTCCGGTAAGAACATCTGTGATGACCGTGTCGCCCTCAATGACGGCTCCTCCAGTAGCATCAGCGATGATGTCTTTGAACTCTTGACCAGCAACTTTGAGTTGGCCTCCATCGTCTCCGCGGAATCCTAATTGATACTCGCCAGTTACCGGGATGACCAATTTGGCGGTAGCGCGCACTGCCCAGTCATTGTCATCTACCTCAGTATTGCTACCGAACGTCGTATCCCCCGGAAAGGCACCTGGACCACCAGCTTCAGGATCGTTGATATTGAAGACATCAGCGCCTTCTACGGTCGTGACTCCAGCGTCGAGGTCTGCGATACCAGCCTCAAGGGTGGTGATCTCTTCGCCACCAGGCTCAGACGTTTCAATGGTCCAGCCAGTAGCATCAACGCCAGGAATATTGAAGGTCACCGTCTCTGACTGACCCACTAAACTCCATGATGCATCAGGGTCATCGTCACCAACGACAGCGCCTTTGGTCACATACAGCTCACCGTGATCACCACCGCCAGCTTCCCACCAGAAGAACTCGATTTCGTAGGTACCGGGACTCGGTACAGACAAGACACCTCGAGTGTCTGAATCCCCTGTAGGTCCAACAAAGACCAACGCCGATGGATCCGCATTATCGATCCCGCCAATGCCATCAGATGAAATGAAGGTGGGCCCTCCAAGGAACCGGAGACCCATACCATCGTCAGAGTGCACGCCAAAGGTGAACTCACCAGCCTCGGAAAAGCGTACAGCAGCCCGGGAATACTGAATGAACTGGTCGCCCGTCCAACTGTCTGATCCTGTCACTTCCTCAGGATAGTCGAGGTCACCTCCGAATGAGCCAGCGCCATTGAAGTTGATGACTGGGTATAGGGTATCGAAGAACTCACCATCCCAATTACCGTTGGCCACGGACTGAATGATCTGAACAGCTTCCTGACTTGAGCCAACGTCAGGATTTTCGATGCCTCCCCAGATATAACGCGTTCCGAAGAAACCTTCTTCACTCTCCGCTCCTGGCAGCTCATCGATTGGGAAGACGGGAACCGGCAAAGCGAAATTGCCGCTACGTCCAATATCATTGCCCAACGAGTCCATCCCTGCGAGCACGTAGGAATGGATGGAAGCCACCTGGAAGGGGGGATCCGGAGTATGGGTCACGGTCGTGATTAGGCCCTCCTTCTCCACGACCACCTCCGCTGGTTCACCATCGATAATCAAAGTTACCGAATCAGCATCAAGGGAACTATCGTCTCCATCGGTGATCTGGAATCTCACATCACTCCGCGTAAAGCTCAATCCAGACACGACCGCTTTCGAAGCCGCAAGAATAGTTAGGCTCAAGTTGTCGAAATGGTGCGCCTGGTTGGCTCCACCAGTCCGCCCGCCAAAAACAATTTGACCTGGGCCAGGGAAGTAATTGACCTGGGTTTCAACAATCGCTTTGCCTTTCCAACTGACAGTTAGGTCGCCATTCGGAGTCAATTCTGCCTCGAACGGCTGCCACGTAAGGGCAGATAGAGGGTCATCGTCATCAGACTGAGGGCCTGTCTGAAGACTAGTAACGTCATCTGCTTCGCCGTTCAGAGTGTCAGCGGCCACTTGCTCGATCATCTCGCCGTCAACGCGAACGCTAATACCGACGATGTCCTGACCACCACTAACCCAAGCATCGAAGCCGATGCCCAAGCCGGTCTGAGAGCCTTCTTCAGGGAGGTTATTCTCACCCGCACCAATGTCCGTAGTACCTGCGTAACCTGAGCCCCGCGGATCTTGCAGAAGGGGATCATCAGGCCGCACAATGTTAAGACTGAAGCCATCTGCTGGGCGATCCGTGCCACCGCCGATTCTGCAATCGATCGTGAATTTCATGCCCTCAATGGGCTTGCCGCCAGTGGGATCTTCAAAGATCACCCCTCCGTTCTGACCATTCAACGCATCCGTGATACTAAGATAGCCTGAATCATCAACACCACCACTGCCGCGCCACTCAGTAGTGCCAAAGGTCTCGATCTGATCACCAGGATCAGTATTGAAATCGAACGTGTAATCCGGTTCTTGTTCCTGGGCGAATGCCGCGGGAATACTAATGAGAGAGAACGCTCCCAACAGCTGCAGACAGCTGCGAGTTCGCCCCTTTAGATAATTGAGTTTCATGGGGTAGTAGGGTGTATGTTAGGGTTTGAGTTCAAATTTGGCTTAGAAAGAGCACGATTTCGCAGTCCAGAGGACATGAAAAACGTGTGCCAGTCCAGCTGACGTGAGGGTAACTCGTCAAGCCAAGTCTCTGAAAATACCCGGTGAAACCCTATGTTGGCAAGTATTCTGTCGAGAATAAGCTCTCAACACCAACTGAGCCTCGATTGACATCAATCGCCGAGGAACCCACCTTCGCGGCCACGCAAGCAGCCAGAGTCCAGAGACTCATGGAAGGCTACGATTGTGATCGCTTACTGCTCAACAATCCCGAACGCATCCATGCGGCCATGCGGCGATCAAAGGTGGGGCCACCATCGTCAATGAGACCTTTCACCAATTCGCTCCCCAGGGCGTGAGTGGTAGCCTCTTCATCGCGGAATCCCATCTTTCTCTCTGTCCATACCCGGGCAGAGCACGGCTATGCAGCGATCGACGTGCTTACCTGTGGTGACCGTGGCGACATCTGGGCCATCAAATCTCACCTGGAAACGGCCCTCAAGGCCCAGCGAATCTCCGTCACCGACCGCCGCCGCGGCCTCATTCAGCCGCAAGCCTAATCTATCTGTCATTTCTGTTTCAGAAGAAATAATTCCATTTTACGAAACTGACACCATCCAACGTCACGACCCAAACCCTCGCCCGACCCCGTCATTCAAGATTTGAGTTGAGCCCTCTGGAATTCCATGGAACCTACCGCCCCGACGGCGAAACGCTGACCACAAGCTCACGTGGCGGAATTGGTAGACGCGCTAGATTCAGGTTCTAGTGGGGGCGACCCCGTGGAGGTTCGAGTCCTCTCGTGAGCACTTTCCTGTTCTCGCCACCACGCGCTCACTGGCAGCCTTGGAGATAGGCGATCAAATCCGCAAGTTCCTGCGATGAGAGGAGCTGATCGAAACCCTGTGGCATGACGGACACGGGCGAACGCTGCATGGATCGAATGGTCGATCGCCTAACCCGTTGATCCCGGTGATCGGCACCTCGCAGGTAGATGGCATCCGTCGTCTCACGCTGGATCAGGCCCGCATGCATCATACCATCCTCCGTTTCCACGAGATAGTTCTCGTACCCGTTGACCACGGTGGCATTCGGAAAGGCGATGGCTTCTAACAAATCTCGTCGATTCCGAATCTTTCCAATCACCGAAAGGTCCGGGCCTAGCAATCCTCCCACGCTGTCGATTCGATGGCAAAGCGCGCAGGTCGTGCGAGCTTCCGTGAAGAGCACTCTTCCTCTGGAAGCATTGCCGGCGGGCAAGGCTTGGAGCACCCCCGAGACCTTGGCCTCTCGCGCTGCCGCAGCCTGGGCGCGACTCCCTTCAAGATCGTCGAAATTCGCATGGACACTCTGAGGGAGCGCGTTCCGCAATAGATCCAACTGCCCTTCCTCCAGACCAAGGTTCTTGATCGACTCCACAAGCGCCATCCCAACGCGCTCTTGCTCCGCTCGAGTCCACGATGTTGTTGACAGTGATAGATTCAGGAAAGGTTGAAGCAGCGCACCACTCTGGAGAGGCGACGCCTTGGCCAGCCCTTCGGCAAACTCTTGGGCTTCTTGGGCTGGAATTCTAGCCACGTCCAGATGGCTTAGGGCTTGGGCCGCTCTCCGACCGACCAAGGCCGTGGTATTCGGATCGGAGACCAAGTGATAAAGGAACCGACGCTCTTCGAGGCTCAAGACGTGGAGATGGGTCGTGATGGCCTCCAAGGCTTGCACCCTAAGCGAGAGGGGGGTCTCGGGATCAGCAGCGAGATGAGAAACCGCGTGGGCGCTGGCAAAGTGATCCGCTCCAAATCGTTGAATAAGAGCTAAGGCATCGGATTGCAGTTCGGCATTCTGCGAACGCAGCAAGTGTGCTATGGTGTCCCAGAGAGGTTCGGGAAAGGTTTCGAGATAGCAAAGCGAGTCAAGGAGGGCACGCTTTCCAGTGAGCGGAGATGATGGGCTATCAAGCGTATCGCGCACGATATCCAAGAAGTCTTTCTCCTCGCCAAAGGCAGTTGTGATCCCATCAATTTGTTGCGCAATGTCAGTGGTGATTGGGGCCGTATGGAGAAGACTCTTAAGAACATGAAGTACCGACTCTTGCCAATCATGGCGGCTCGCGATCACCCGTTGGGCTTCTGACCTGACATCACCATGCGGGGACTTCAACAAAGGCATGACTTCTAAAGCTTGAAGCGCTTCGGCCTTGGCTTGGTCGAGAACTCGCAAGGCGATGACCTGATAGTGCGGGCTCCCTGCATCCGCCAGGTAGGTCTTAGTCAGGGCGATCTCACCGATTTCTATCAGGGCACGCGTACCCGCATGTTGGACAAACAGCTCGGCATCTGGTTGAAGCAGGTCAAACAAGGCAGAGACCGCAGACGCTGCCTTTATTTGGCCAAGGGCCGTCGCGGCAGCTCGACGGACGGACGCGGTGTCATCTTTCAAAAGCTCGATAAGCCTTTCGATAGAGGGTTTGTCTCCAAGATTCCCCAGCGCAGTCGCCCCGACTTGGCGAATACCGGGATCGGCATGAACCAGGGACTCCCGTAGCGTTCTCAACGTTTCCGGAAACGGGAGCCGTGAGAGAATCCAAAGACAGCGTTTCTGCAAAGCCACCTCGCGGGTATTCTTCCAAAGTGCTCGTAGAGTTGGCACGGCCTCAGCGCCCATGGTAACCAAGGCTGCGCCCGCACGATCCGTCACGGCAGGACGCCTATCATTCAGACGTTCTGTTAGATCTTCTACCGAGACGCGATCCCAATTCAGCTCCAAACCTCGCGGGTTCACGAAGGGTTTCGTATCCTTTCGACGAATCCGATAGATGGCTCCCTCGATTTGTGGCTTGGCCATCTGTGAGTGTGGGCACCCCCAGCTCAACCACCCGCCTGTATCGAGCAGAAGCAAGCTCCCATCGGCGTCTTCGAGCACATCCGTAGGATGAAAGTCTTGGCTGGTCGACGTGAGAAAATCCTCTTCTTTCGTGACAAAGGTCGCACCTTCTTTCTGAAGTTGGATCCGAACCAGCGTCTGCGTGTTAAAATGACAGGCAAAGAGATTATCACGGAAGGCCGCTCCAAGGTGCGCCCCGCGATAGCGCAGGAGACCTGCGGGCGCGACTTGCCCCCATCGAGTGGTCGCCGGAAGTCTAAACCCTGTTTCAGGAAGGAGCGCTTCACCGTAGACACGCTGGGTCAGGCCGCCAGGGATCCAATGAATGAGCGCGTCGTGACGGCCGCCATGGCTATCAAAGATCGGACAGGTCGTGAGAAGATCTCCGTTCTCTGTGAAGACGACGTCTACCGGATTGACGCCACCTTGACCTTCGATGCGAACGTCGCTGCCGTCTGCCCGACAAGAGAACACGCCAGCCGCACGGCTCGATCCCGTTCGACTCCCATCGCTGCCAACCAAGTCATATCCAAAGTGACCTCCCGTGAAATAGAGACGCCCGTCGGGCCCGAGGTAAGGCCCATGTTGATTCGCCCTGCCGTCGAACTCCATGTAACCGAGAATCTTCTCCCGCTTCTCGGCCACCCCATCATCATCAGCGTCTTCCAAGCGCCAGAGATACGGAGCCGAGATGATGTAAAGCGCCCCATCATGCCAAAGACCGCCTTCCGGCATCGTCATCTTGTCCGCAAAGATGCTGCTTTGGTCAAACACACCATCGCCATCGGTGTCTACTAACCGACGTACGAAACGAGGGAGCGCCTTCTCGATTTCTCCTTTGGTCGTAAGATTTCGCCCATCACTCTCGGCGATGTAAAGACGCCCCTCGGGATCGAAGCAAGCCATCATGGGATAACGGACCAGCGGAGGCGCTGCAGCCACAGTAACTTCAAATCCTGGAGCAACCTGCATCGGCGGCACTTGAAACCCTTCAGCCAAAGCCACCCGTCCAGGCAACAGAACAAGAAGCGCAAGGCTAAGACGTCTCGCCAAACCGAACATGCAGCGAGCATAAAGATTGCACGCAGTCGGTCAAGACGGCACGGCTGCCATTCCAAGTAGCTAGCGGCGTCAGGGAACATTCTCAATCGAGCCCCTCGTCAAGGTCTGCCCTATTCAGCCAACCAACGACTCTCAGAAAAAAGTAGTAGGCCCTTTCTCCCCCCACCTAAGTAGGAGAAAGGGCCAAGCCGTTTAAAGGGCGATGAATCGCCCGCGTAGCGGACCCGACTACCAACCCCGCGCGAAGAGGAAGGTGTGTCTGAAATGAGAGTTTCTTATACATGATTCGCACTTTGGACACGGCTCTCGCTTGATTCTAAGGTTGTGACTCTGAAGGGAATCGTTATGGATACCCGATGACTTCACTATCTGATCGCCTCCTGGAGGATCTCAAGACAGCTATGAAGGCTAAGGATACCCTTAGCCTAAGCGTGTTGCGTGGGTTGAAGTCGGCGATCAAATACGCAGCGATCGAAGAAGGTGGTGCTGGGGCCGAATTAGATGACACGGGTTGCCAAACAGTCATCCGTAAAGAGCTCAAGAAGAGAGATGATGCCGCCCAGAGTTTCGCTGAAGGGGGACGCCCGGAACTCGCTGAGAAAGAAAAGAGCGAGGCTGAGATTTTGAAACGATACCTTCCCGCAGAATTACCGGAAAGCGAAGTCGTGACGATTATTGATGCCGTGATTCTAGAACTCGGCGCCAGTTCCCGGAAAGACATGGGGCCAGTGATGAAGATGGTCCAGGAACGCACTGCTGGAGCAGTGGATAACAAGAAGTTGTCTGGGCTCGTGATGTCAAAGCTGAGCTAGTCAGCATCTGTCTATGTCAACCGCTGCCATCCTGGTTGCTGCTGGCCAAAGTCGGCGCATGGGGTTTGACAAGCTCTTTGCGGAGTTAGGATCTGCTCCAGTTCTAGCACATTCCTTGAGCACTTTTCAAAAGGCGGGCTGCATTGATGAAATCATCGTCGTGACTTCCGACGACAAGCTCTCCATGATTGCCGACTGGACCCACGATCATGGCCTAACGAAACTAACCAAAGTCATTCCGGGTGGATCTTTGCGACATTTGTCAGTGATGGAGGGTCTCAAGGCGGTGCATCCTAAAACGAAATTCGTTGCTGTTCATGATGGAGCCCGTCCGCTCTTGGCTGTGAGTGATCTGGAACGTTGCTGTAAACTGGCCAAGACTCACGGAGCTGCGGCTTGCGCACGCCGTATCACTGACACAGTCAAACGCGTGGATGGAAATCACCGGGTCACAGGCAGTGTGGATAGAACGAATCTTTGGGCCATGGAAACACCCCAAATTTTTGACCTACAATTACTCAAGAACGCCTATGACTTTGTTTGTACGCAAAACGCCCTTGTTACCGATGAAGTTTCTGCGGCCGAATTCTTGGGAGAGGCCGTGCATTTGAGTGAGACTCTCAAACCAAATTTGAAGATTACCTTCCCTCAAGATCTTGAGCTGGCTACCCAACTCTTGGCCATGTCTGACAAGCCTTCTTGTTCATCCTAACCTATGGTCGACTATCATTTACAAACGCTTGACAATGGCTTGCGCGTCGTGGCCGCACACTGTCCCACTTGGCGTAGTTTAGCCATGGGTATCTTTGCGGGAGCGGGTTCCCGCCACGATCCTGCACGGAAACAAGGCCTAGCCCATTTCACAGAACACATGCTCTTCAAGGGCACCAAGCGCCGCACTCCTAAGCGGATTGTCGTTCAAGCTGAGTCTGTTGGAGGATCTCTAAATGCTTACACCTCCGAAGAACACACTTGCTACCACTTACGGTCCCCTGCGAACCATCTGAATCGCATGGTAGATCTGCTAGCAGACATCTACATTGATTCCACGTTTCCGGAAGGCGAGATCGGGCGAGAACGGCAAGTCATTGAGGATGAAATTCTTATGTATCGCGACGAGCCATCTTCTCATGTCGATGATGTCCTTTCACAGGTTACCTGGCCAAAAGAATCACTCGGTCGACCGATTCTAGGCTCGATCGAGACTCTCAGCCGCATTGGTCGAGACGACTTTTTGCGATATCTCAAGCAAGCCTACGGCGCGAAAAATTCTATCATCGCTCTAGCGGGTCCACAAGAACCAGAGGCCATGGTTGCGACCGTTGCCAAGGCCTTTGACCCTCTACCCAAAGGACGTCGTCAGAATACCAAGTTGCTTTCCAAGATAGCGAAACCCTTGCCCGACGCTCAACTCGCTATCGAAGAACGCCCTACGGAACAAGTTCATCTGCGACTCGCCTTTTTGATGGAAGGCCGTGACCACCCACAACTTTGTCCAAGTAGGCTCTTAAGTGTGATGTTAGGTGAAACCATGAGTTCTCGTCTCTCACAGGAGGTTCGTGAGAAGCGAGGATACTGCTACAGCATTGGGTCATCCCGAGATGTCTACACGGATACCGGACTATTCAGTATTTATGCTAGTTGTGAACCTCGATTTCTCAGACCACTCTTAAAACAAACCTTCCGCCAGCTAAAACGCCTCCGGGACCAGGCACCGAGCGCACGCGAACTCAAAGCAGCCTTTCAATACGTAGCCGGTAATCACGACATGGGCTTGGAGGAGACAAGCACCCAAATGTTCTGGATCGGCGACGCCGCTCTGCATGAGGACGAAGATCTCAATCCCGAACGCTACTTAGATGATTTGAGGAGAGTCACGCCCGAAGATATACAGCAAACAGCGAAGGAGATCTTCACCACGGCGTCGCTCCGACTCGCGTTGTTGGGCCCCGATTTGGAAAATCTACGTCCAGAGCTTCTTGCCCTTTGCCATGATCAATGAATCTATTGTCACGATGTCTGTCATCACTCAACGCGGCGATTCTGGAGAAACCGACCTTATGTATGGGCGACGAGTGTCCAAGACCCATCCTCGGATCGTTGCCAACGGATCGTTAGATGAACTGAACGCAGTACTGGGAGTTGCACGCACCCAGGCGAGACTAGAAGACTTCGCCAACTTGGAATCGAGGCTCAGCACGTTGCAAAACCAGCTTATTCTTGCCATGGGAGAGATCGCGACAGCGATTGAAGATCGTCCCCGCTATGCCAAGGACGGATTTGCCACCCTCTCACCCAAAGAACATGAGTCGCTCACTAATGAGGCAAAACAACTAGAGCAAGATCTAGACGCTCGATTCAAGGATTGGGCTATTCCTGGTTCTCAAGGCCCTCTGACCTGCGCACACCTCGATCACGCTCGAACACTTTGCCGACGGGCTGAACGTGATGTCCTCTCGATCACCGAAGCGGCCGACACGTTGCAACATCTCGTCGTTTACTTGAACCGGATGTCTGACTTTCTGTGGCTCAACGCCCGCTTCGTTGAACGGCTTTAGCGTCTCCGATGATGCTGCCCAAAGACTAGATGTGCACGGCGGCGGAGAGCGAGAATGACTGAAGCCACCAAGATTCCGAACACTGCAAGGTAGTCGTTCCTCAGTCCGGCGAACGCCAGCTGATCTCCAACCATGGTGGGCACGCTACCACTGCCCTCTAAGCTACTATCAATCACAAGATCGGCTTCGGCCGGATTCACGGCCGCAACAAACTCTGGAACATCAGCGTCACCTTGCCCTCGAAGAGAAACAAAGAACCAGAAGAGAAGGAGTAACGAAAGGGGGAAGGTAAACTTACGCACGACGGAGACAGATCTTAAGACAGTCGAGTACCGATTCCGTTCAAATAATAATTTTTATAATTCATATTTATTTATATTTATAGGATATTATTGATATCACAAGACCTGGAATACCAGGATTTAAACCAATTTTTTTAGACGTATCAATGAGATTTGCCGCAAAGCTTCTGGCGATGCAGAAACATTTCACTGGATTTCCCAGTGGCACTGTGGCTCGTTGATGAGCGAGAGTTGGTGGTCGTAGCTCAATGGTAGAGTCCCAGATTGTGATTCTGGTTGTTGCGGGTTCGAGTCCCGTCGATCACCCATTTTCCTTTGCAGAATAGGACCCGATTCCACTGCTAGAACGCTCCACCGTTCTGTCCCCACATGGATTCCATTGAACAGAAGATCGGCTACAAGTTCCGAAACTCACTCCTGCTCGCTGAAGCCGTCACGCATCCTAGCCTCGCCTACGAGACCCAACGCCCTCATTTCGACAACCAACGTCTTGAGTTCCTCGGCGATGCAGTGCTGCAACTAGTACTCACCGAGTATCTCTACCAACAGTTTCCACAATTCACGGAAGGTCACCTAACAAAGTTACGATCTCGTCTCGTGTCTCGAGACGCTCTAGATGCCTTTGCGACGAGAATTGGCCTCGGTGAATTTCTTCTCCTGGGGAAGGGCGAAGAGGCTTCCGGCGGCCGTAAAAGAGCGTCGACATTAGCAGATGCATTTGAATCTCTCATCGGTGCTGTCTACCTGGATGGCAGTCTCGAAGCTGCCAACGCCTTCATTCTTCGCCATTGCCGCGTGGAATTGAAAGAAATCCTCGAGGCTCCTGATGAAGTGAACCCGAAAGGGCAGTTGCAGGAAATTCTCCAAGCCATCACACCGACAAGCCCGGACTATCACATTGTTTCAGAGGAAGGACCGGACCATTGCAAGGTCTTTCAGTCTCGGGTCGAATGGGAAGGAGTCGATCTTGGAAGCGGAGTTGGAAATAGCAAGAAAGCAGCCGAGATAGAAGCGGCTCGAACTGCTCTTCAGAATGAGAAATGGTTACCCTTAGCAAACGTGCAAGAACCTGGGAACAGTTAGGAACAACTGTGAACAAATCGACTGTTTCTCACAGCTGCGACGCATCCATCCTCATTTTTCTCAAACCTGTAAACGCTCATACGTTGACGTAAGGCCGAGTCCGTTCAACGGGTTAGCTCGCTTGTTCGTCTTATTCGCACCGTTAAGAAGAATAACAGAACTAAGAATCAAAACTGATTCTTCTTCTATATAGGGAACAACTCAATATTCACTAGCGCTTTCGCCTAAAGAGGCAACCAAAGCATCGTAACACTACCAACCAACTACTCGGTTCTGGCACAGGCGTGAAATTGATGACTAACTCCGGCTGATCAGTGGCATTCTCCCGGCTATGAAATCGTTTTGCGGTTGCGGCGAGCGGACGAGTGATCTCGTCTCCAACAGCGATCCATCCAAAGTTCTGGCTTGGATTGTCGAGCCAGGTTTGAACGTCCGCTACCGATCCTGTGGTGCTGTTTCAATCATAGGTACCATTTCTATCGACAAACTGGGTGGCGATCGCAGCGACGACGAAGTCGCCTCCAGCTGCTGGTGTCGTGAACGTTGCTTGCCCATGTGGCGTCGCTTGCGAGAGCAGCACCCCCGAACCCTTGCCCCATGACGCCGATCGAGCCGGCTTCACCCCACGCCGTCGTCATGCGCTGGAGGGATACAGGAAAGTTTCCCCAATTGCGTGGCGTCGTAAACTGCAAGGTAAGCACAGCGGAATCAATGGTAGCTCCAGCGGGTAGTGCTGCGGCCACGTCGAAAGCCAATAAGTACTGTCGATAGAAGGCACCGAATCCAGTGCCGACGACAAGGAATTCACCAGCACCATTGCTGTTGTCAGGGAAGTCCTGAAAGATGGCGTTGTCTTGCGCTGCCGTGAGCGAAACCGTAGCGGCCGAAACTGATGGAAGAGCGACAGCGAGAGCGAGAAGAAGGATCGAGGGAACGCGAGTAATCATGCAGCGGCCTACGATGCCCTTCCTGTGTCTGACAAGCAACGTCAGGAACTATGTGGCACTACTGGCGCTGTCGCTTTGCCAGCAATCCAAGAGCAAGCACAGCGAGAAGCGCAGTGCTTGGTTCAGGCACTGGGGTGTAATCGATAGTAAGCATAGGCTGATTCGCTGCATTGTCACCGCTGTTGAACCGTTTGGCACTTCCAGCAACGCCTTCGACACCGATAAGGACCCAGCCGAAGTTCTGCGAGGGATTGTCGAGCCACCCTTGGACATCGGCCACCGTAGTTGCGGTGCTATTCCAGTCATAATCTCCGACAGCACCAATGCTTTGACTGGCGCTGGCGCCCCCGATGAAATCGCCTCCGGCCGCAGACCATGTACTGGTTCCTGAAAAGTTGTTCGTCCATGTGGCGTCGCCCGCGAGTGCCGCGGCGCCTCTGCCTTCCTGGCCGGTTGCGTCTGAGAGAGCGGCACCCCAGTCACTCGTGAGGCGATGGAGCGAGACAGACTGGCTGCCAGATATGGTTCGAGTCAGGGTTAGACGGACCACAGCTGAGTTGATTGTGGCGCCTGCAGGCACAGATGTAGCCACATCAAATGCTAGCAGCGCCCGCCTGGAGCCGGTACCGGTGATACCCTTGGTATCACCTGCGAAGAGGTAGTCCCCGGCACCGTTGCTGGTCGTGCCACTCTCCTCGTAGATCGTGTTGTCCTTGTCAGGCGAAAGAGCCACGATAACGGCCTGACTTGGGAGAGTGAAAGTAGCGAGAACAAGGGCGAAGGATGCTGCGGCTGTTTTCATTGGGGGGATTGCGTAAATTGGTCTGATATTCTAGTCGACGCCAGAATTAATTTGGCCCGGTGTAGGCATTAGAGCTTACTTGAGCAGATATTTCCAAAGCAATTCTATGCCCAGCAAGTGTTTAGTCGACCGATAATACTTGTCATCGTCCGAAGTCGGCTTTGCAATGCAGGTCTATGACGAGCATGACAGGTTTTGGAGCTGGGGAAATCTGTCAGGCACCGTGGCGATGTGCAGTGGAGATTCATTCTGTGAATCGCAAGCAGCTCGACATCGTCGTGAATCTACCTAAGAACCTCGTCAGTTTAGAGCGTCCAGTGCGCCAACTCGTTCAAGAGAGTGTCTCACGAGGGCGCATTAGCGTGAAAGTCACTTTGGAAACAGATGAGGATGCGGAAATCGGAGCATCACAATTGCGGGTTTGTCAGAGTTTGGCCAAGGACTACGTAGAGAAACATCTCGCCTTGCGAAAGAGCCTTGGCGATGACGTGCCCCTGGCTCCACTTGATCTCATGCGAGCACCAGGTGTGTTCGAACTTCAAGAAATGACGCTGGAAGCGTCTGACATTTGGCCAGTCCTCGAGAAGGGTGTAAAGGATACGTTGATCACTTTTATCGACTCACGGAACGAGGAGGGGAAACACTTGGCCAAGGTACTTTCCGATGGGAGAGAACGCGTAAGTGCGCTTGTGAGAGAGATTCGTGAGCATGCACCTGCTGTTGTCGAACGGTATCGGACGAATCTGCAATCGCGATTGGAAGAAGCAGGTCTTCCTTTGCCTCTTGATGACGAACGCCTTCTTCGCGAAATTGGTCTCTTTGCAGAGCGAGCAGATATTTCGGAGGAACTGGATCGTCTAGATAGCCACGATAAACAACTTGTACAATTCTTACAGAGTGATGAACCGGTAGGGCGTCCGTTGGACTTTCTCGCTCAGGAATTCAATCGCGAGTTCAACACGATTGGCTCCAAAGCGAACGACGCCGCGCTGACCCAGCTTGTGGTCCGAGGAAAGACTGAGGTTGAGAAGATTCGCGAACAAGTTCAGAACGTGGAATAGGCTGGGTTCATGGCATTCTCTCGCTCAGGCTATCTCTGTGTGGTTTCCGGACCCTCGGGCTGTGGCAAGACCACCCTTTGTCGCGCGCAGGCGAAGCTGCCAGGCTACGTTTACTCGATTTCATGCACCACGCGAGCGCCGAGAACAGGCGAAGTGAATGGAAAAGACTACCATTTTCTCTACGAAGAGGAATTCCTCGATCGCGTAAAACGAAAGCAATTCTTAGAATACGCCAAAGTTCATGAGAACTATTATGGCACGCTCAAGAGCACCGTCATGGGGCACCTTGAACAAGGCTCCAATGTCCTTATGGACCTTGATGTTCAAGGTGCCGACAAGATTCGCCGCGTGCGTGACAAAGCGATTAAAGAGGCCTACGTTGATCTCTTTGTCATGCCACCGAGTTTGAAAGAGCTCCACCGTCGACTCAGCGGTCGTGGTACTGAGGACGAAGCTGTTGTCGCCCTCCGTATGGACAACGCCCGAGAAGAAATCAAACACTGGCGTGACTATCAGTACGTCATGACTAGCGGGAGACCTTCGGAAGATCGCGAAACTTTTAGAGCGATCCTCGAAGCCGAGAGTCATCGTTCTCAGCGCCTCTATTTGGAGAGTGATTCGCGCAAAGCATGAGTTTAAAACGAAAAAACCTACCAGATCGAAGTCTGGTAGGTTTCTCCTAAAAGTGTTTACCGGCTACTCCTACGCAGGGGCACCTGCGAGATCGCCTGGCAAGTCACCGTCGCGAGATCGCTTCTCTTCTTCGGTCGGCTTGGGCTTGTCCTCTTCTTCTGCTTTCGGAGGTAATTCAGGTGGCTGAGGGTTGGTCGGCGGGTCTGTCATGTGGCCATGCTTGACGATTTCCTCGATGTGATGGCCATCGAGCGTTTCGTATTCAAGGAGTGCCTGTGCGACTGCCTCCAGAGCGTCTCTCTTCTCGGTTAGGATACGCATCGCCGTCTCGTAGGCCTCGTCGATGAGACGCTTAATCTCTGCGTCGATCTTCTGCGCGGTCGCTTCACTGTAGCCACGTCCGCCACCGCCGCCGATGTCTTTGGCCACGAAAACATGCTCGTCATTGGCACCGTATTCTACCATACCGAGAGCTTCACTCATACCCCATTCGCAGACCATGCGTTTGGCTAGCGTCGTGGCCATTCGAATGTCGCCGCTAGCACCGCTGGTGACATCGCCGAATTTGATTTGCTCTGCGACACGACCACCCATGTCCACGATGAGAGAATCGAGTATTTCCTTCTTTCGGGTCTGATACTTGTCTTCGGCAGGCAGCCACATCGCGGCACCCATGTAAGGGCCACGAGGAATGATCGTCACTTTGTGAAGTGGTTCGGTATGTTCCAATGAGATCATTAAGATGGCGTGCCCTGCTTCATGGTAAGCGGTGACCTCTTTCTCTTTCTCGCTGATGGCAAGGCTACGCCGCTCCTTACCCCAACGCACCTTGTCGCGGGCTTCCTCAAGTTCAGCTGTCGTGATCGATTTGAGACCTTTGCGAGCGGCTTGCAGTGCGGCCTCGTTGATCACGTTGGCCAGTTCAGCTCCAGAATAACCCGGGGTGCCACGAGCCACGATGCAGAGGTCGACAGAGTCTGACATCTTCACCTTCTTGGAATGCACCTTTAGGATTTGTTCACGGCCCTTCACGTCGGGCAGGCTGACGGTGACTTGGCGGTCGAAACGACCTGGGCGGAGTAACGCCGGGTCAAGGACATCCGGCCGATTCGTGGCGGCGATGATAATGACGCCCTCTTGGGTATCAAAACCATCCATCTCCACAAGAAGCGCATTCAGGGTCTGCTCGCGCTCATCATGTCCACCACCTAGACCGTGACCCCGATGACGGCCGACGGCGTCAATCTCGTCAATGAAGATCAAGCAGGGCGAACTCTTCTTACCTTGCTCGAACATGTCGCGCACACGGGAAGCGCCGACACCGACGAACATTTCAACAAAATCGGAACCACTGATGCTGAAGAAGGGGACATCGGCTTCACCCGCAATGGCGCGAGCGAGCAACGTCTTGCCGGTACCCGGAGGGCCGACCATGAGGACACCTTTCGGAATGCTACCACCGAGACTTTGAAACTTCTTAGGATCCTTGAGGAACTCGACTATCTCCCAAACCTCTTCTTTCGCTTCTTCAACGCCGGCGACGTCCTTGAACGTGACCTTGTTCTTCTCGACCGCCATCATCTTCGCGCGGCTCTTGCCGAAGCTCATGGCTCCCCGCCCGGCGTTCTTCAACTGGTGGCGAAAGAAGAAGTAGAGCAGCAACACGATCAGAAAGATCGGAAGAAATTGCATCATGGGGCTGTTCCACACACTCGTGCGAGTGATCTGGCGCGGGCTAATGCCAGCCGCATCTAGCTTCTCTTTGAATTCTTCACCCAGAGCGTCGAATTCGAGGAAGACTTCGGTGCTAAAGCCAGCCTCACCGTTTGGAAGTTTTTCGGTTTGTGACTGAGGTGTCTTTGAGAAACGGCCAGGAATGTAAAAACCTTCAACAGTGACTTTCCCGGTAGAAATGTCGCGCACGAGGCTGAGCTGCTTGGCACCTGTGCCTCGCACAAGCGGGTCGTCTTCCATGTTTCCAGCCGTCATTGCGGCAGTGCTTTCCTCAAGAAGCGCGATCAGCGATTCATAGCTCAAATCTGTTTCGCGGCTGCTCTTGCTGGAATACACGAATGCCCCAACGATCAGCATCATGGCGATCGATAGGAGAATGAGCCCCCGCCAATTGAAATTAGGATCTTTGCCACTCCCGCGAGGTTCGTTGGAGTCGGAGTTCAGTGGGTTGTTGTCAGACATCTTTGCAAGGTGTTGCGGCGCACGCCGCGCAAGGGGAAAACGGTATCACAGCGGCTTCAGGCTCGCAAATGGATTACGTCAGCAGGACTCGTGCCGATGCTCTTTTAGAGAGGGGCGTCAAAGATGCGACCTATTCCTGGCAAATTCGCTCTGACACGTCATTGAAATTCTGGATGCGAGCCGGGCTGTGCTGACCGTTACGCATATTGTCGCGTGCTTATGCTTATCTTGGCCTATCTGGAGACTTCAATCCTGGTGAAATCACTCCTCGAATCGGCTTGAAGCCTTCCAAGTCCATTGCCAAGTGCACAAAGAACCCTGAGCGAGGAATCCCCAAGACGGCGCTCCTTCGTTACGCCCAGTCACATAGCGAAGACGACGTGCCGGACGTGATTGCACTGGCAGACGAGGTCGTGAGAGCATTGGAGCCTTATACCGCAGATCTTCGCAAGATCGTTGAGAAACACGATGTTCAGGCCCGTCTTGAAGTGGTCCTAGTGGTGGATAAGCGGGTAGACCTGTCCACACCAGCCATCGGTTTCTCAACCCGCGCCGTGGCCTTTCTAGCACAAATTCAGGCATTTATCGACGTCGACACCTACTTTGAATGATACTTATATAAAGACGAGTTTCTCGATGACTGGCCGACGCCAAGAGTTCGCGTATTACGCGTGCATCTTGCTGCTCGACAAGCCGAAGGTCACACGGTCCGACCCAAAAATTTAGGTAACGGTGATCCAACCTCAACTAATGCAGGAGGGTTGCCACCTAGTCATGGTGAGGGACGATACCTTCTACCGCATGCTGTGAGAACCCATCTGTGGCACCATGGACAGGTCCTCTCCGGAACCCACCTCCAGCAGCCCACTGGCTAAACCCATAGGTGTTGTAATCTCGGCCA